>Ga0307373_10000098_pt1 | contig 145253 bp, 132 predicted proteins | sample OX2MG_FD_202534 | JGI IMG/M metagenome (GOLD analysis project Ga0307373, IMG submission 202534) | Soil microbial communities from Risofladan, Vaasa, Finland - OX-2 | ecosystem: Environmental > Terrestrial > Soil > Coastal area > Acid sulfate soil | place: Finland: Risofladan, Vaasa... | reverse complement strand
GGGTGAGCTGCGTGTAGCCATTCATCTGTGCTCCTTCGACTTGCCGGTCGGAAAAGCAGCGATACTACCGCAGCTTGCCCACTCAGCTCGTCAGTTGAAGTTGCACTTCAGACTTGAATCCGCCGTGTCTATTACGCGGATCTTGTTCATGTTATCGAGGAAGTCTTTTATCCGTTTTACGAACTTTTCTGCATATTCACCGCTATCAAGATGCGTGAACAATTTTTTCCGATCTTCTGCTGCTAAATCCTCCTTTTTTGAGGATATCTTGGGAATCACGTTGCACAGGCTCTCAACAGCGATGCTTCGGACAAGAGCTTGAGCGCCGAGGAGTGAATTCCCCACCGAGATTATATCGGATATGCATGACGCCAAAGTTTCAGAGTCAGCGTCCGTCCGCATAAGGTACGTTAAAACCTTGGAGAATAGCGCCCAATAACTATCTTGCGTGTGTGAGTAATTCGGTGCAATAGGCGGGCCACAGTCAGGCTGATCTCGCGGGTCAGCCCATGGACGAACGGTTCCGGAAAACGCCGCGTTATTTCGCTCGCAAACCAATACGCAAACCAGCGCTTGAGCTAATGAGAATTCGAGTGCCTGCCATGCCGCAAGCTGGAACGTCTGCAGCAGAGGTTGATCTGACCACGCCTCTAGTGTGATGAATGCCTCGTATTGTACGATCCTAATTTGAATATTGGGAACATCTTTGACAACAGCGGCACTAAAACTCCATGACGTAGACAGCTGGTCGTTCCCGACGCTTTTCTCATTCTTGACGATTTCATTTGCCATGAAGTCGTGTTTACCGAGAAAAAACAGCGTCGCCCCATAATGGTTACCTTTAAGGTCAGTGGGTAAGGACTCCTCCCATCGCGCAGATCTGACTTTCGCGTGAATCGTATACCCGCTTGGGCCGGAATTGGCACCAGGCAAGATGTCATCAATAGTCCAGTGCGTGCCATCGATTTCTATGCAGTGTGCAGTAAAAAACGCCTCATCCTTGATCAGGTTGCCCGTCTGCATGAATTGGGCCATGAAGTACGTCGGGGTGGGTGGCGCTTTATCGTTCGCAAAAAATACGAATTCGAACGTATCTCCGTTCTGTGCCACGTATCCCTTACCCTTTATGGGATTCAGGTCCTTTTGCGCACCCTTGCGTGAAAGGGTTATTTCTGAAAATTCTACATGGAATCTGCCTGTTGTCGCAGCTTGGATCATCTCCGTGGTAATCATGAGAAAGCTCCCTGATCGGCAAAACTGCACACAGCGCATGTAACGTGGGCTGCTTCGATCACCAATTCGCGTCCTGGCAGCCGTACTTTAGGATCGTGGTCACCGTCTGCACCATCTTCGCCGGCCAGTTGTTTCTGGCATTGTCGTCGGTGGAAATGCCACGGGTCTCTAAAGGCAAACCGAAATACTTCTGACCTTGCTCGGTGTCCCTCCTCACCTTAAATCACTCGGCTATCCCAAGATTTAGGAATTTGGCGGAGAGGGTGGGATTACTCGGGGCTGTATTGCTACGCGTCCTGCTCCGCGTCGAGTGCTGCGTAAAACTGTTTCTTAGTTATGCCAGCCTGCCGAGCCATGCTTGAGACTAAATCGGGGCTGAAAGGAGCCTTAGGGCAATCGACCGTTACTTTATTGAATTCTCCACCGACATCTCGCACCCACTGCTCATGCGTTGTGCCGCTTCTTTGTGGCCGTGGTGAGAAACCTAGATTCTTCAGTATCGTCTTAACCTGTTTGCAGGTTAACGGCGGATACTGAGAACTCATGCGAGCGCTGTCTTACCGCGCGCAGGCTTGTGGGATAAGTCGTAGAGGTTCCCGATACGAGCGAGATTGCTCGCTTTTGACCCCGGCATCTTTCTCAGAAGGCATGAGGAAATATTTAAGCCACAAGGAAAATGGCGCACGTCTATGGAAAAGCAGTTCAAGCGCGTGCTCGCGATCCTCTCCGGCGAGCGCGTCATAAACATAACTGTCGATCATCGAATCAAGCTTCTGCTTTACTTCATCAAAGCTGTCGGCCTGTGCAGCTAGATCGAACTCCAAAGCAAAAGCCTGCCATACGCCGTTCTTATGTTCGGCAAAGCAGCGAATTATCAGATTGGGGACTGTCAGCGGAATGTCAGCTCTAGGATGCTGCATGATTCGCCCTCCGGTGTTATTCAGTATGGTGCCACCGGTACCGATAAACAACCCCATTTGTCAGGTTGCGTGCACCGACTGCCCCCCCCCTGCTACCCTACACCCCTACCCCATATCACCTACCGACTACCCCCTGCCTGTCTGAGCTGCACCAAGCAGCGACCCCTGCCTTTTTTAACCCTGGCTGGCTTGAGATCGTGCCCCTGCGTCAAATAAATGGTAGAGAGAATGGTGGATAAAGGCCGCTTCATACCCTGAAAACCTAGCGGCGGCTGAACCGACCAGGATTTTATGGCGGAGAGGGTGGGATTCGAACCCACGAAGGGCGTGAGCCCTTGCCGGTTTTCAAGACCGGTACCTTCAACCACTCGGTCACCTCTCCTTCAGCGGCCGCGCATTATATAACGGTGACTCCGCCCATATAGGCGTGCAAAGCCGGTGGAATATGTATCCTGCCCTCCTTGTCCTGGCAATTCTCCAGGATGGCAATCAGTGCCCGGCCCACGGCTACGCCGGAACCGTTGAGCGTGTGCAGCAATTCCGGCTTGCCGGTTTCGGGATTGCGCCAGCGCGCCAGCATGCGCCGCGCCTGGAAATCCATGCAATTGCTGCACGAGGATATTTCCCGGTAGCGTTTCTGGCTGGGCAGCCAGACTTCCAGATCATAGGTCTTGGCGGCGGCAAAGCCGGTGTCGCCGGCACACAGCACCACCACACGGTAAGGCAGTTCTAATTTCTGAAGTACTTTTTCCGCATGACCGGCAAGCTCTTCCAACGCCGGGTATGAATCTTCGGGTTTCACCAGCTGCACCAGCTCCACTTTCTCGAACTGATGCTGGCGGATCATGCCGCGGGTGTCCTTGCCGGCGGCGCCGGCTTCGGCGCGGAAACAAGGCGTGTGCGCCACATAGCGGCGCGGCAAAGTATCCGCTTCCAGGATTTCATTGCGCGCCAGATTGGTGACCGGCACCTCGGCGGTGGGGATCAAAAAATATCCGTTCTCACCCTTGAGCGCAAACAGATCGTCGGCAAATTTCGGCAACTGGCCGGTACCGCGCAGAGTCTCGGCATTCACCATATAGGGTACATAGACTTCTTCGTAACCGTGCTCGCGGGTATGCAGATCCAGCATGAACTGGATCAGCGCCCGGTGGAGTCTGGCCAAGGGGCCCTTGAGCACCACGAATCGCGCACCGGAAATTTTCGCGGCACTCTCGAAATCCATGAGATGACGGGCGGCGCCCAAATCCACATGATCCCGGGGCGTAAAATCGAAATGCTTTGGCTCGCCCCAGCGACGCACTTCCCGGTTGGCGGATTCATCGCGCCCTTCCGGAACCGAGTCGTGCAGCAGATTGGGCAAGCCGAGTTGGATCGCTTCCAATTCCGCTTCCAGCTTGCGGAACTCGTCCTCGGCGGATCCGAGCCGGCTGCCCAGATCGGCCACCTGTGCCATGAGCGGCCCCGTATCCTGGCCCTTGGCTTTGGCCATGCCGATTGCTTTCGAACGGCTGTTGCGCTCATTGCGCAACTGTTCCATCCGGGTCTGGAGTTCCTTTCGCTGGTTTTCCAAGGCATCGTAGGCTTTCACATCCAGGATGAAGCCGCGGCGCGCCAGGCCGCGAGCTACGGCTTGCGGATCAGTTCTCAATAGTTTGGGATCTAACATAATGGTTATTGTGTATTCGGAGTTATTCGATGAGCGGTAATAATCGTGCCCTGACTTCTTCCAACACACCTGCTGGAGATTTCTCGATCAGAGCACATTGACGCGCTCGCCAGTCAAACGACCGAAGACGGTCTGCCAGGACGACTCCCGTGGTCTTCGCCGTATTGACCGCAACCTCAAAAGGATAGCCGCGGGGCTTGGTCGTAATCGGGCAGACCAGTGCGAAGCCCGTGATACGGTTATAGGCCTTGGGCGAGATAATCAATGCGGGGCGGCGTTTGCCAATCTCGCTGCCCGCCTGCGGATCAAAGTTGATGATTACAATCTGCCCCCGATCCGGGACATGAGGAATCATTCAATCACCTCACGGCCTACATCCGGGCCGGTTGAGATTGCCGGTTGGATGTTTTCCCGCGTGACTCCCGCCAGGAGTTCATCCAGCGTATAGCGGTGCGGCGTCCCGAGCGGCACCAATTTGATGGAACGACCGTCCGCTACCAGGCTCACTGCGGCCCCGATACTCAGCCCCACCTGCGCCGCCAAAGCTGCCGGTACGCGCACCCCGAGGCTGTTGCCCCATTTGGTGATTTTCGCTTTCACAACTGATTCCTGACCCATGAATAGATATACATTGTATATCCTGCCGGAATCGGTTTCAATACCGGGCTCCAAACTCCCCCTTATTTCGGCTTGGTGGTTTTCTTGCGGGCCGCCTCATCAGCGCTGCGCAGTTCGGCGAGCTTCTCCGCAATCTTGATCTCGAGGCCGCGTGGCACCGGATGGTAATAGGTTTTCTGCGGCAGTGCTTCCGGGAAATAATGCTCGCCGGCCGCATAGGCATCCGCTTCGTCATGGGCATAGCGGTAATCGCGACCGTAGCCCAGGCCTTTCATGAGTTGGGTGGGTGCGTTGCGCAAGTGCAGCGGCACCTCCAGGGTCCCAGACTGCCTGGCATCCGCCGTCGCTTCCCCGAAAGCGGCATACACCGCGTTGCTCTTGGGCGCACAGGCCAGATACACCAGCGCCTGGGCAATGGCCAGTTCGCCTTCCGGCGAGCCCAAGCGCTCCTGCACGTCCCAGGCATTCAGCGTCAACTCCAGTGCGCGCGGGTCGGCATTGCCGATGTCCTCGGAAGCCATGCGCACCACGCGGCGAGCGATATACAGGGGATCGCAGCCGCCATCCAGCATGCGTGCCAGCCAGTAGAGCGCGCCATCCGGCGAGGAGCCGCGCACCGCTTTGTGCAATGCGGAGATCTGGTCATAGAACAGTTCGCCGTGCTTGTCGAAGCGGCGCAGACCGCCGGATATCACTTCATGGACCGTGGCTTCACCGATGACTTCACGGCCAGCCACCGGCTCCGCCAAGTCCGCGGCGATTTCCAGAAAATTCAAGGCACGCCGGGCATCGCCGTCCGCCGCGGCCGCCAGCTCGTCGCGAAGCACATCAGCCAGCCCGATAGGCCGCATTCCCAGCCCGCGTTTGTCATCCGTCACTGCGGCATCGATGATACGGCGGATTTCGGCCGCTTCCAGCGGTTTCAATATATAGGTGCGCGCCCGGGACAGCAGCGCGTTGTTCAGTTCGAAGGACGGATTTTCGGTGGTGGCGCCGATAAACGTCAGGGTTCCGTCTTCCACGAACGGCAGGAAAGCATCCTGCTGGGATTTGTTGAAACGGTGCACTTCGTCCAGGAACAGCACGGTACCGACACCGGCCTGGCTGCGTCGCGCGTGCGCCTGCTCGACCGCCGCGCGCACGTCCTTGACGCCCGCCATCACCGCCGAGAGTGCGATGAAATCCGCGCGGCAACTGTCCGCCAGCATACGCGCGAGTGTGGTCTTGCCGGTGCCCGGCGGGCCCCAGAAGATCATGGAATGCAGATGGCCGCTTTCCAGCGCGCGGCTGAGGGGCTTTCCAGGCCCCAGGAGATGCGATTGGCCGATGAATTCCGCGGCGTTTCGCGGCCGCATGCGGTCAGCCAGCGGCCGGCCTTCGGGTGCGGCAGCGGCAACAGAGGCTTCAGTGGCTGGATTTCTCACCAGTGTCGCCGATGACATCCGCGCCGGCTGGCGGCGTGAACTGGAACAGGCTGTCGGGTATCGCCGGATTGAGTATCAGATGACTGAAGGTGATGCGGGTGAGGTTGCCGAGGGCATCCTTGAGTTCCATGACGGCAATGGCAGCGCCTTTGAAACCCAGTTTCACATTATCGAAATCCGTATCCTGTGTCTTGGGTGTGAGCCCCACCCACTCCAGGCCATTCGACTCACCCAGATCCTTTACCGCAAAACTTTTATCCACGTCATTGGAACCCGAGAGCAGCACCGCCGGACTGGCCGCCAGCGTTCCGCTCAGGGGTTTGACGGTTACCTGTTGCAACTCGACGTCATAGATCCACACGCGTTTGCCATCAGCAACGATGATCTCCTTATTGGGGGTAGCGTAATCCCAGCGGAAGCGGTCCGGGCGCTTGATGGCGAGGGTGCCCACGGATTTCCTCACCTGTTGCCGGTTTGCATCCAGCACCACCTGGGTGAAATCCGCTTTGAGGCTGTGCACATCCCTGAGAAAGGCGTGCAGGCGCATCATGGCGTTGCCGGCTTGCGGCGCTGCCGACGCCAAGCCGGGCAAAAGCAGAACTGCAACCAATACCATAGCGGAAAATTTAAAGACCTTCACAGACTTCTCCTGAGATTTCACCGTTGCAGGCCGCACCTTCCGGCTTACTCCTGGCCACGATCATCCGGCGGTGGCGGCGCCACCAGCACCTCGCGCATGCCGTTGGTCTGCAACGGCCCGACAATGCCGGCGCTTTCCATTTCTTCTATCATGCGCGCGGCACGGTTATAACCGATCTTGAGCCGCCGCTGTACCCCGGAGATGGAGGCGCGGCGCGATTCCGTCACGATACGCACCGCCTGATCGTAAAGCGGGTCTGCCTCGGCATCCACACCGCCCTCGCCGGCCTCGCCGAAACCCGGAATCCCGGGCAGTGATTCCAGCGGTCCATGCAGGATTTCCTGCATATACGGCGGCTGCATGCCTTTCAGGCTCTCGCGCAGTTTGGCCACGACCTTGTGCACTTCCTGGTCGCTGACGAAGGCGCCATGCACGCGCATGGGCACGGCGGTGCCGGGCGGCAGGAACAGCATATCGCCGTGACCCAGCAGGGATTCGGCGCCCTGCTGATCCAGAATGGTACGGGAATCCACCCGCGCCGATACCTGGAAGGCGATACGTGCCGGAATGTTGGCCTTGATCAGGCCGGTGATCACGTCCACCGACGGCCGTTGCGTGGCCAGCACCAGATGGATGCCGGAAGCGCGGGCTTTTTGCGCCAGCCGCGTGATCAACTCTTCAACTTTCTTGCCCACCACGATCATCAGATCCGCCAACTCGTCCACCACCACCACAATGCTGTACAGCGGTTTGAGCGTGGGAATATCGGCGTCATCCAGTTCGTTCAATGTTTCCGGCTTGAGCAGCGGATCACGGATCGGTTTGCCGGCATCCATGGCTTCCTTGACCTTGCGGTTGTAGCCCGCCAGATTGCGCACGCTGACCGCCGCCATCAGCCGGTAGCGCCGCTCCATTTCCGCCACACACCAGCGCAAGGCATTGGCGGCTTCCTTCATGTCCGTGACCACCGGTGTCAGCAGATGCGGGATGCCTTCATAGACGGAAAGCTCCAGCATCTTGGGGTCGATCATGATGAGCCGCGTGTGCTCGGTGGTGGCCTTGTACAGCAGGCTCAGGATCATGGCATTGAGAGCCACCGATTTTCCGGAACCGGTGGTGCCGGCAATCAGCAGGTGCGGCATGCGTTCCAGATCCGCGACCACCGGATTGCCGCCGATATCCTTGCCCAAGGCCAGCGTCAGCGGCGAACGCGACTCGTCATATTCCTTGGATTTCAGAATCTCGCCGAGCGTCACCAGCTCGCGCGATTCATTGGGGATTTCCAACCCCACCACGGATTTGCCGGGAATCACTTCCACCACGCGTACGCTGATCGCCGAAAGTCCGCGCGCCATGTCCTTGGCAAGATTGGAAATCTGACTCACCTTCACGCCCGGCGCCGGCTGCAATTCAAAGCGTGTCACCACCGGGCCGGGATTCACCGCCACCACCTGCACTTCCACGCCGAAATCCCTGAGCTTGAGTTCCACGGTGCGCGACATGGCCTCCAGTGCCGATTCGGAATAACCGTCCACCTTGGGCGGCAGATTATCCAGCAGCGCCAAGGGCGGCAGTTCCGAATCCAGCGGCGGCTCGAACAACGGTACCTGACGCTCGCGCTCCACCCGCGGACTCGGCTCGACGGCTTTCATGACCGGCTCAATGCGCGGCTTGGACCTTTTCTGTATCTCTTCCTGACGCACGCGGATGATTTCCACCTGCTGCTCGCGGCTGCGGCGCGCCTGGATGGCCTCCCGCAACCAGCCCCAGCGATTACGCAGCCGTTCCGCCAGCGTGATGCTGAAACGTCCGGTGCGGTCCATGACCGCCAGCCACGACAAACCCGTGAAGACGGTTACCGCACCCAGAAACAACGCCAGCAGCAACAGCGTGGCGCCCAGGGCACTGAGACCATGGGCCAGGCCCTTGCCGATGAAATCCCCCAATACGCCGCCCGCATCCACCGGCAAAGTGCCGTGGCTCACCTGCCAGTTGATGGAGGCCAGCCCGCTGGCCGTGAGCAGCGCCAGGATCAGGCCGCCGATGCGCATGGCCAGGTGCAATTTGTTGAGGGCGGCGGTGGATTTACGGGCCCGAAAAATCATCCAGCCGGCCCAAGCCAGCAGGAGTGGAAACAGAAACGCCGGATAGCCGAACAGGAAATACAGTCCGGCTGAAAGCCAGGCCCCCACCGGACCGATGGCATTGTGCACCGCTCCACCCGCACCGCTGTAGAAAGGACTGGGATCGCCGGGGCTGTAGGTGGCAAGACAGGCAAACAGCAGCAAGGCGATGGCCAGAAAAACCCACAGGGCCGCCTCCTTGAGGCCCTGCGCCAGATGGATGGCCATGGGTGAGTGGGTTTTGCCTTTGCGCGTCGCCTGCGCCACGTTTTGACCTGACTTTAAGAAGTTTATATAAGTTATTATATTATATACGTATTTTTATTTCAGCAATGCCGGATGAACCACGTTTCCGGCCTCCACGTTGATACCCTTGCGCAGCGGCTCATCGTCCCGCCAGCCGCCGGCCGCGAGCCTCAGGGCATAAGGGGTGATGGCGGCCGACAGGGCCTGGGATGAGGTGCGCGGCACCGCCCCCGGCATGTTGGTGACGGTGAAATGGGTCACGCCTTCCCAGACATAGGTCGGCTTGTCCCAGGTGGTGGGCTTGGTGGTTTCCACGCAGCCGCCCTGGTCCACGGAAATATCCGCCACCACGCTGCCCGGCTGCATGGATTTCACCATTTCGGCGGACACCACGTGGGGCGCCTTTTCTCCGGTAATCAACACCGCACCCACCACGATATCCGCAATCCTCACGGCCTCGGCAATATCGGCCTTGTGGGGATAGAGGGCGGTGACATTGGGTCCCAGCCCGCGCATATGCTCCATGCGGTCGCGGGAAATATCGAATACCGTGACTTCCGCGCCCATACCCGCCGCCACCGTGGCGGAAGCGCCGCCGGCGACGCCGGCGCCGACGATCACCACCCGTCCGCGTTTGGCCGCCGGTACCCCGCCCAGCAGGATGCCCTTGCCACCTTGGGGCTGGTGCAACAGGTAGGTGCCCACCTGGATGGCGAGCCGTCCGGCGATGTCGCTCATGGGCGCCAGCAGCGGCGTACGTCCGTCCACTTCCACGGTTTCGAAAGCCACCGCCGTCAAACCGATCTTTTTCAGGGCCACGGTAAGCTCCGGCAGCGCCGCCAGATGCAGATAGCAGAACAGCAAATGTTCTTTGCGCAGCAGCTTCAGGTCGGCTTCGATGGGTTCCTTGACCTTCACGATCATCTCGGCTTTGCCGTAAACGTCAGCGGCTGAGCCCAGCACCTCCACACCGATGCTGCGGTAGTGCTCGTCGCCGTAGCCGCTTTTCACGCCGGCCTGGTGCTCGATGAACACCTGGTGACCGTGGCGGACCAGTTCCGCGGCGGCCGCCGGAATCAGGCCGACGCGGCCTTCGAGCGGCTTGAGCTCGCGGGGAATACCAATGCGCATAATGGCTCCTTTACGCTAACAGGGAGTTTTCGTAACATGGCCGCCTTCGCGACCATAGCGATAAACGCGGCACAGCCCGTCTGGCAACTGCAGTCGGCCAAACCAGCTTGGGCTGCGGACTTCTCCTTGAGATTAATCAAGCTGACATGACCCAGAAATGCTGCCGCCAGCGTGAGCCACGCGCTTGAAATCCAGCGCGCCGGCACTATCTCAGCGCCAAGGATAATTATACATGAGTGCCCCAAAACACTGTCGCTTGCTGATCCTGGGTTCCGGCCCTGCCGGTTACACCGCTGCCGTGTATGCGGCGCGCGCCAATCTGAAGCCGGTGCTGGTCACCGGCATCGAACAGGGTGGCCAGCTGATGACCACCACCGAAGTCGATAACTGGCCCGGCGACGTGGAAGGCCTCTTGGGTCCAGCGCTCATGGAGCGCATGCTCAAGCACGCGCTGCGCTTCAAGACCGAGGTCATTTTCGACCATATCAACAAGGTGGACCTTAGCCAGCGGCCTTTCCATGTGAACGGCGACCAACATCAGTACAGCTGCGATGCGCTCATCATCGCCACCGGCGCCACCGCCAAGTACCTGGGCCTGCCATCCGAAGAAGCCTACAAGGGTCGCGGGGTGTCCGCCTGCGCCACCTGTGACGGATTCTTCTATAAGAACCAGCACGTGGCGGTCGTGGGCGGCGGCAACACCGCGGTGGAAGAAGCCCTGTATCTCGCCAATATCGCCTCCAAAGTCACGGTGGTGCACCGCCGCAATGCGTTCCGCGCGGAAAAAATCCTGGCTAACGAACTCATCGAAAAATCCAAACACGGCAACGTGGAAATCCTCTGGGATCACACCGTCGATCAAGTATTGGGTGATGATTCCGGCGTTACCGGCCTGCAAGTGCGCAGCACCCAGCACGAAGACAAGATCCAGCAAGTGCCTTCCAAAGGGGTATTCATCGCCATCGGCCACACCCCCAATACCCAATTGTTCGAAGGCCAGTTGAAGATGAAAAATGGCTATATCGCCGTGAAGAGCGGTATCGAAGGCCAGGCAACCGCTACCAGCGTTCCCGGCGTGTTCGCCGCCGGCGATGTCATGGATCAGATATACCGCCAGGCGGTCACTTCCGCCGGTACCGGCTGCATGGCGGCGCTGGACGCAGAAAAATACCTGGACGCTCTAGGACGCAAATAGGTGCGCTTGCGCACCCCACGATTACCCATGCTCTCCCTTGGTGAGGGCAGGCTGGAGTGAGGGGCATCGTAGGCCGGCAACCCTTTGCCGACTCCAAATCGAGAATCGGCGACAGGGGAATCCCGCGCTGCCGCCAGGAAGCATCGTAGGTCGGCAATCCTTTGCCGACTCCAAATCGAGAATCGGCGACAGGGGAATGCCGCGCTGCCGCCAGGAAGCATCGTAGGTCGGCAATCCTTTGCCGACTCCAAATCGAGAATCGGCGACAGGGGAATGCCGCGCTGCCGCCAGGAAGCATCGTAGGTCGGCAACCCTTTGCCGACTCCAAATCGAGAACCGGCGACAGGGGAATGCCGCGCTGCCGCCAAGAAGCTGTTAAAGATAGCCAGCACGCTTGCGCACCCTACTCCCTGGCGATGCGGGACGTTAAGCTGTATAGCGTGAATGCCCGGGTACACGCTTCCATCGATTCCATCCCTGCTTCCGACTGGAACCGGCTGGCGGGCAGCAATCCCTTCCTGCGGCATGAATTCCTGGCGGCGCTGGAACACAGCGGCTGCGTCGGCATGCAAACGGGCTGGCAGCCACGGCACCTGAGTTATACCGATGAAACCGGGCGTCTCATCGGTGCTCTGCCGCTGTATCTTAAATTCCATTCCTACGGTGAATACGTGTTTGACTGGGCCTGGGCCGAAGCCTGGCAGCGCGCCGGGCTCGCCTACTACCCAAAACTCGTGGCTGCCGTGCCCTTCTCGCCCGTCAGCGGCCCGCGGCTGTTATTGGCGCCGTCGGCGGAACAAGGAAATATCGCTGAGGCCTTGATAAGCAAAACACGCGAGCTGGCAGTGACGCATGCGGCTTCATCCGTTCACTGTCTTTTTCCATACACAGATGAAATTCAATATTGGGAACCACAGAAATACATGTTGCGCAAGGATTGCCAGTTTCACTGGCACAACCGCGATTATCAGGGATTTGCTGATTATCTCGCTGCCCTATCCGCGGAGAACCGCAAAAAGATAAAACGTGAACGCCGTCGGGTAGCCGAAGCCGGAATCACTCATCGGATATATAGCGGTGATCGACTGGACGATCACTTGCTCGACGTGCTTTACCGATTCTATTCCGCCACCTATGCCAAACGCGCCCGGCCTGCTTACCTGAACCGCGGGTTCTTTGCCGAGATCGCCGCCAGCATGCCGGATGCCCTGCGGGTGATTTTTGCTTTTCTCGATAACGAGCCGGTAGCCTGCGCCATCTGTTTCCGGGACGCGGAGTCGCTCTACGGCCGCCACTGGGGTTGCGAACGGGAATTTCACAGCCTGCATTTCGAAACCTGTTATTACCAGGGCATCGAATACTGCATCCGCGAGGGACTGAAGCACTTCAATCCGGGCACCCAGGGCGAACACAAGCTGGCGCGTGGTTTCGAACCCAGCGTCACCCATTCGCTCCATTGGATTACCGAACCCACATTCCGCAAAGCCATTGGCGACTTCCTGCAGCAGGAATCCCGGATGGTGGACGCTTATGTGCGGGAGGCGGCGCAGCATCTGCCCTACCGCGCCGCCAATCGTGCCCGTGACTGATTTGCTTCAAATCGGCTGGATTCAGCCAGGCAGCCCTCCGGAAACATTTTTGGAGGTACGCCATGCGCTGCATGATCCCGATGGATTGCTGGCGGCCGGTGGCGACCTTTCGCCGGAACGTCTGCTATTCGCCTACCGTCACGGGATATTCCCCTGGTACAGAGAAGGTCAGCCGATTTTGTGGTGGTCGCCGGATCCACGCACCCTGCTGTTTGTGGATCAGATGCACATCAGCCGGTCGCTGCGCCGGCGTTTGCGACAGGATGGATTTACGGCCCACTTCGATACTGCATTTGCGGATGTGATATCCGCCTGTGCCCATACCCGCCGCAAGCAAACCGAAAGCGGCACCTGGATCACTTCCGCCATGCAACAGGCCTACGCGCAACTGCACCGCCTCGGTCACGCGCACTCATTGGAGATATTCATGGATGGCGAGCTGGCGGGCGGACTTTATGGCGTGGCCCTGGGAGGCGTATTCTTTGGCGAATCCATGTTCAGCCGCCGCGACAATGCGTCCAAGATCGCCCTCGCCTGTCTGGCGAGACAACTCAGCGCCTGGGGGTTCGCATTCATTGACTGTCAGGTGTACTCCGAGCATCTTGCGCGTCTCGGCAGCGTTTGCATGCCGCGGGTAGAATTTCTGCACCTGCTTCAACAGTACACGGTCTTGCCGGAGCGCCAGGGTCAATGGCAATTGGATATTTCACTGGAATTCTGATGCAGGACGCCGTCCACAAGATTAATCCGCTACTGCTTTCGCCGGAGCACCCTTGCAACTATTTGCCCGGCCGAACGGCACGCATGATCTTTCTGGATCCGGGCGCCGCCCCGCAAAATCACGTCTATAGTCAACTGGCGAAACAAGGTTTCCGGCGCAGCGGCAGCACTCTCTATCGGCCCGGCTGCGAGCACTGCCGCGCCTGCATCCCGGTGCGCATTCCGGTGGATGATTTCAAGCCGGGTCGCAGCCAACGCCGCACCTGGCAACGGAACCAGGACGTGAATGTGCAACTGCGCCCTGCGGGACTCGCTAATGAACACGTTGCGCTCTATCATCGCTATATGAACTGGCGGCATCCGGGCGGCAGTTTGGATAAATCCTCGGCAGCGGACTATGCGGCTTTCCTCACTGGGCATGAGGCCACGATTTTCGCGGAACTTCGCCTGCACGGGCAGCTCGTGGGAGTGGCGGTGGTGGATGCGCTGCAAGATGCTTTCTCGGCGGTGTACACCTTCTACGCGCCGGAACTGCCGCAACGCAGTCTTGGTACCTTCGCCATCTTGTGGCAAATAGCCGAGACCCGGCGTCGCCGTCTGCACTGGCTGTATCTCGGCTACTGGATCGCGGAAAGCCAAAAAATGGCTTACAAAAGTCGTTTCCGCCCCCTCCAACAATTGACGGCAAACGGCTGGGAAGCGGCAATCTGAAAACGTCCAGTTGTAGATAAATCCCAATTCCGGCAGAATCTGCGCGCCCTGAACGGTCCACTGGCCCGATTCAGAGGCTTTGAACAACAACTTGAGGGTGTATGCCGAAAGAAGAAAACATCGAGATGGAAGGCAAAGTGGTGGAAACCCTGCCCAACACCACCTTCCGGGTGGAACTGGACAATGGCCATGTGGTGCTCGCCCACATCTCCGGCCGCATGCGCAAGCACTACATCCGCATCCTCACCGGCGACCGGGTCACCGTCGAACTCACTCCCTACGATCTCACCAAAGGCCGCATCACTTACCGCGGCAAATAATGTCCAGTGCGTCGTTTCGGGTCAGCCCGGAGCTTCGCATGAGGTATTGATACAGGGATAAGAAACCCCTCTCCGTTTGCGGATTCCTCGAATTCTGCCCACTCTTAGAACGTCTAACAAAATAAAAACCTTTGCCTTCTACCTTCCTCTCAACCCTTCTCTCTGGTGGGAGACGATTACAGGGATGTAGGAGGTAGGGCAACGCAGGGAGCGGTTGCCGAGGGTGGGGTAATGGCGCGTTAAGGCATTTTGTTAGATGCTCAAGCCTTGCACAACACGTCGATGCGGGCAGGCGGAATATTCCGCCATTCCCACGATGCCTTATAACGCTCGAACCCCAGTGTCTGGAGCGGTGAAGCCCCCACCCAGCCATAAGTGAATTGCACAAGCATCCCGTCCGTATCCAGCAACTCATGCATTTGCGCGGCAATCGCGGTTACCACGGCATCCGGCAACGAGCGCAGCGGCAGACTGGATACAATGGCGCAAACGGCATCCTGCGGCCCAACCCAGCGTATCAGTTCGGCGGCATCTCCCTGCACCACGGTCAGATACGGGAAACGGCGGCGCAGCAGTTTGCACAATTTTGAACTGCGTTCAACCACGATCAAGCGGGAAGGTGCGATACCACGGGCCAGCAAAGCCTGGGTGACAGCGCCCGTACCCGCCCCGATCTCAACGATGAGCGCCTGGCTATCCAGCGGCACAGTCGCCGCTATTGCCTGCGCGAGCCAGGATGAACTCGGCAATACCGCACCGACTCTTGCAGGATGCCGCAGGAGTTCCCGCCAGAGCGCCAGCGTTGACGACAAACGCAAATGGACATCAAGCCAAGTGATCGCATTAGGCCATACCACAGTTAATACATAACTGAGTAAGTTGTGCGCCATTTCTGGCTTTGACCTGAATTTTTCTTGCATGCACAATCCTTGACGGAGCAGAAATCATCAACCGGTCCGATAAATTCAGAACCCGGATGCAGGCAGTATGATACCCCGCATCATTGACTGATACGGAAATTCCCAGGTAATAAGATTACGATTTTGTAATGATCGTCCGCCACCCGGCAAATCCCAATGGATTGTCGCAAGCACAAGTGTAACGATTCTCAATCATCACCCGATCAGCGGGTCATACACCCGCCCGTTCATGTGGACCAGGCCTGCGCCGTCCAACTGCTCCTGGAACGAGTAGCCCGAGCGATGAAATCCTTGAGGCTTGATATCTGATTGAATGACAAGTCATAGGTCCAATTGCCCGCATCCCGTCGTAAGCCGAACGCATCGAAGGCCGCTCCCGGCATCGTGCCTCCCATGGCACTTGTACATCCCTGTACATCGCTCATGCGCTGGATCACGGTATCCTGGTCATTGGTGTCTGACCGCAGTTCTGTCTATTGCAGAGTGATTGGTTGAGAGGGTGTCTGCGGAGGTTGCCCTTTCTTGATTATCCCCTGCTTTTCCAGCGCATCCACCATGTTATGGAGGTTTTGATAAAGCGCAAGCGCACCGGGTAATGGCATTACCAATCTACAAGAGGGATATTGTTTGCCTGCGAGTGGCTCGGGTGGCTTTGGAGCATCGAGGCGATTGACGACAAAAGTAAATCGAAAGGTAGCGCCATCGAATACCAGATTTTGTATTGAATCGGCATAGGTTTCTGCGAGGCCCGCATTGTCGACAAATATGTAATTAGTGCTGGTGTTGGGCATGTCTGCTTCCTCGACTTTATCTGTGGATTGCTGCTAAAAGCATCTAACAAAATGCATTACCCCCCCTCCCCCACCAGGGAAGAGGGTGTCGTGAAGCGGTTAGAGGCACAGTCTTCTTCTGTAAGACGCTCAAACAGGGATATACAAATCTTTTGACTGCGTGCCCTGACAGGGGTGCTAAGATTTACCTTATGATGGATTCAGAACGCTGTTTGCGCCTGACAAGGCTGTAATCAGGACTGTGCCGGTGTAGCTGCTACCGGTGTCACCGGCTTTGATTCAATGGTGAATTCGAACTCGCCGTCCTTCACGCCCACGCTCACATGCCCGCCCTGGGCAAGCTTGCCGAACAGCAATTCCTCGGCCAGCGGTTTTTTGATGGCTTCCTGGATGACGCGCGCCATGGGGCGCGCGCCCATTTTGGCATCGTAGCCGCGGGTGGCGATCAATTTGCGGGCGGCCTCATCCACGTCCAGGGTCACACCCTTCTGCTCCAGTTGGCCTTCCAGCTCGATCACGAACTTGTCCACCACCTGGGCGATGGTGCGTTCGTCGAGACTGTTGAAATGGATGATGGCGTCCAGCCGGTTGCGAAACTCCGGGCTGAACAGGCGGCGGATGGCTTCCATACCGTCGGGGGTGTTGTCTGTTTGGGTGAAGCCGATGGACGGCCGGCTCATTTCCTGAGCACCGGCATTGGTGGTCATGACGATGATGACGTGGCGAAAATCCGCCTTGCGGCCGTTGTTGTCCGTGAGCGTGCCGTGGTCCATGACCTGCAACAGCAGATTGAAAACCTCCAGGTGGGCTTTCTCGACCTCATCCAGTAACAGCACGCAATGGGGGTGCTTGAGGATGGCGTCCGTCATCAACCCACCCTGATCGAAGCCCACATAACCCGGCGGTGCACCGATGAGCCGCGATACCGTGTGGCGCTCCATGTACTCGGACATGTCGAAGCGCAGGAACTCGATGCCGAGGATCAGCGCCAGTTGTTTGGTGACCTCGGTTTTGCCCACGCCCGTGGGACCGGCAAACAGAAACGAACCGATGGGCCGGGTTTCGGTGCCCAGACCGGAGCGTGACATCTTGATGGCGGCGGCCAGGGAACCGATGGCCTTGTCCTGGCCGTAGATCACCAGTTTCAGATCCCGCTCCAGGTTGCGCAGGCCTTCCTTGTCGGAGGCCGAGACGCTCTTGGGCGGAATGCGCGCCATCTTGGCGACGATTTCCTCGATGTCCTGCGCGCTGATGGTCTTGCGGCGTTTACCGGGTGGGCGCAAACGCATGTTGGCGCCGGCCTCGTCAATCACGTCAATGGCCTTGTCCGGAAGGTGCCGGTCGTTGACGTAGCGCGCGGCCAGCTCCGCCGCCATCTCCAAAACTTTATTTGGATACTTGACCTCGTGGTGCGCCTCGAACTTGTGACGCAGTCCCTTGAGGATGCGCGCGGTTTCCTCCACCGTGGGCTCGGGCACATCGATCTTCTGGAAGCGGCGCGCCAGCGCCCGGTCCTTCTCGAACACACCGCGGTATTCCTGATAGGTGGTGGAGCCGATGCACTTGAGTTCGCCGTTCTGCAGCACCGGCTTGATGAGATTGGAGGCGTCCATGACGCCGCCGGAGGCGGCGCCGGCACCGATCACCGTGTGGATCTCGTCGATGAACAGGATATTGCCGGAATCCTGCTTGAGTTCCGTAATCACGCCTTTGAGGCGTTTTTCGAAATCGCCGCGGTACTTGGTGCCGGCGATGAGCGCGCCCATGTCCAAGGCATAGAGGGTGGCATCCCGCAATACCTCCGGCACCCGGTCTTCCACGATCAGCAGCGCCAAGCCTTCCGCCAGCGCGGTCTTTCCCACGCCCGCTTCGCCCACGAACAGCGGATTGTTCTTGCGCCGGCGGCAGAGTATCTGGATGGTGCGTTCGATCTCATGTTCACGGCCTATGAGCGGATCAATGCGACCTTCGCGCGCCAGTTGATTCAGATTGGCGGTATACAACTCCAATGCCGTCTTGCCGCCCTTGGACGGGGCTTCCGCATCGTCATCACTCTGTTCAGCGGCGCCTTCATGACCTTCATCCTCGTGAATCTTGGAAATACCGTGGGAGATGTAATTCACGATGTCCAGCCGGGCAATCCCCTGACGGTTCAGGAGATAGACCGCATGGGATTCTTTCTCGCCATAGATTGCCACCAGCACATTAAGGGCAGTGACTTCCTTGTGACCCGAGGACTGCACGTGGAACACGGCGCGCTGCAAGACACGCTGGAAACCCAAGGTCGGTTGCACGTCCGGATCCGGCTGCTCCAGATGCGGGGTGTTGGTATCAATGTAGCTCAGCAACTCATGACGCATGGGTTCGATATCCACGCCGCAGGCACGCAGCACCTCGATGACGCGCGGCGTATCCAGCAAGGCCAGCAACAGGTGTTCCACCGTCATGAATTCGTGGCGTTTCGCACGCGCTTCCTTGAAGGCGGTATTCAGACAGAACTCCAGTTCCTTGCTGAGCATGCTCATGCTTCCTCCAGGGTGCACAGCAGCGGATGCTGGTGCTTGCGGGAATAATCGTTCACCTGGGCGGCCTTGGTTTCGGCGATCTCAAAGGTGAAAACGCCACACACGCCTTTACCGCGGGTATGCACGTGCAACATGATTTGGGTGGCCTGGGTGCGGTCCATGCGGAAAAAAGTCTGCAAAATCTCCACCACGAACTCCATGGGGGTATAGTCGTCATTCAGCAACACCACCTTGTAGAGTGGCGGCCGCTTGAGGCGCGGCTTGGCCTCCTCCACCACCAGGCCGCGCTGATATTCCTCGTCGCTGCGTTCCTCGCTCATGCAACAATTTTAGTCCGAATTACGGCCTTCCGGTGCCCGCCTGCGCTTCACTCCATATGGGTCGGTACCGGCCGAAACAAGCCTGGAGCAAGCCGGCTCTGCTGTCAGGGAGGCATTCCGGAGCGTGGTTTTCACAAAACCCCGGTCCGCCCGAATGCATCGCGTGCGTTGATTTATGATGGTGCGGCGCCAGCCCAAGCCGCCCAGCCCTTGAGGCGTTGCCGGGCATGTCAGTATCATGCGAACCGGCAGCCGGCGCCCACCTGGGCCCAACCCCGGCCCGGACCATGGATGAGATTCACAAACTCGATGACAGCATGCAAATAAACGGCCTGCACATGGCGGATGCGCAGACACTCCTGCGTCGCCTCATGCCGGTGGTGGAGCGGCGCCTGCCTTTGTGGGCAGGCGTGGTGATGGGGCTGCTTATCGCCTGGATACTGGCACAGCTGACCTGGACGCTATTGCCCCGCCCCCGCGAATCCACACCTATATATAGATCACGATCCGCCGCAACCCCGGGTTTCGATGCCGGCAAGCTTGCGAACATGCATCTTTTCGGCGTCGCCAATGTCAGTGGTCCCGCCAATGCGCCAGCCACCACCTTGAATCTGATCTTACGGGGTATCGTGGCGGCCGCCAAGGACAACCATGAATCACTGGCGATCATTTCTTCCAATGGTATCGAACAGACGTATGCGCCAGGCGCACAGCTGCCCGGAGGCGCGCAAATCCAGTCCATCTATCCGGATCGCGTGCTGATAAATCTCAACGGCCGCATCCAGTCCCTGCAGCTGCCTAAATCCACCGGCGCCGACGCTGCCGGCGACACCCTGCGGCCGCCGGTCTCCACTCCCAACGTGGTATACGGCAGCAACCTGCCGCCGATGCGAAACCTCAATCAGTTGCGCAATGATTTGATCCGCCATCCGGAGCACCTGCTGGATGTGATGCGCGCCATGCCGGTGATGGAGAACGGCAAACTGAGCGGTTATCGGGTGTTTCCGGTGGGCAATTCCGACGCCTTCGCAAAACTTGGCCTCAAGCCCGGCGACGTGGTCACCGCCGTAAATGGCATGCCGCTGGATAACCCCGCCGAAAGCATGGGTATCCTGAACCAGATCAAGACCTCCGAGCAGATATCCATCACGTATACTCGCAATGGACAGCAACAAACCCAGGTACTGCAAATGCAGAATCCAAATACCCGATAAAGGGATCAACGACGTGCCGCGCCAAATTCAAAAAACCATGCCATTGTTTTATCCGCTGCGGATATGCGCTGTGCTGATTTGCTTTGCGCTGCTGTTCGCCATGCATGCCGCACACGCCGATAACGGCATCACCCTCAACTTCAAGGATGCGGATATCCGCGAGGTGGCGGCCACCATCGGCCAGATAACCCATAAGAATTTCATCATTGACCCGCGTGTGCAGGGCCGGGTGACGGTCATTTCCAGCAAACCCATCAACGCCGACGCGGTATACGCCGCATTCCTGTCGGTGCTGCAGGTGCACGGACTGGCGGCGGTGCCCGCCGGCGCCATGATCAAGATCGTGCCGGCGCTGGAAGCGCGGCAAATGCCGGGCTCCGCATTCGGCGGCGGCACTCCCGGCGATGCCATGGTGACCGACGTGGTGCAGATCAACAACGTGTCCTCTGCCCAGCTGGTACCGGTGCTGCGGCCGCTGATGTCCGCGGAAGCCCAGCTCGCGGCTTACCCGCCCTCCAATATGCTGATCATCTCCGACCGGGCCAGCAACGTGACCCGTCTGCTGGACATCATTCAGCGCATTGACCTGCCGACCTCGAGCGAAGTGGAAGTCATTCCACTGCAAAATGCCTCAGCTGGAGATGTGGTACAGGTCCTGACATCCCTGCTGCAAACCCAACAGGGGGCCGAAGCCGGGCCGCCGCTCAAGCTGGTGGCAGATTCCCGCACCAACAGCATTCTATTAAGCGGCGACAAGAGCGACCGGCTGCGCATCCGCGCGCTCATCGCGCGCCTCGACATGCCCACGGAGACCGGCAATACCCAGGTGGTGTATCTGCACTACGCCAAAGCCAAGGATATCGCCGACGAACTCAAGAGCTTCGTCACCGATATGCAGAAACAGTCTGGGGGCGGCACTCCTGCCAGCGCGGCCAGCCAGCCGAATGTTTCCCTGATACCGGATGAGCGTACCAATGGGCTGGTGATCACGGCCCCCCCCAAGATCATGCGCTCGCTCCAGGATGTCATCAAAAAACTGGACATCCGCCGTGCTCAGGTGCTGGTGCAGGCCATTGAGGCGGAATTGACTTCCGACAAGTCCGCGCAATTGGGCGTCACCTGGGTCGCCGATGCCCTCAACAACGGCGCCGCCGGCCTCACGGATTTCAGCAACACCGGACCTGGGATCGCGGGACTTGCCCAGCAGGCGGCCGCGGCCAGCGCCGCCGCCTCCATCGGCAGCTCCCTGGGTACTGCCGGCTCCACCGGCATCACCGTGCCCCAGGGCCTGACCCTCGGGATTGGTAAAATTGTGAAAAACGGCTTCAGTTTCGCGGCGCTGCTGAGTGCCCTGGCAGGCGATGCCGACACCAACATTCTCTCCACCCCCAGTATCGTGACCCTGGATAATCAGGAGGCGGATATCAAGGTGGCCCAGCAGGTGCCCTTCGTCACCGGTCAGTACACCAATACCACCGGCGGCTCCACTACGGGCGGTGCGGTGATCAACCCCTTCCAGACCGTGCAACGCCAGGATGTGGGCCTGGAATTGAAAATCACGCCGCAAATCAACCAGGGCAATTCCGTCCTGCTCAAGATTGACCAGGTCATCTCCAATCTCACCGGCAGCAGCGTCGGCGGCCAACCGGTTACCAATACGCGTGAGATCAAGACCAGCGTCATGGCGCAAAGCGGCGAAATCATCGTGCTCGGCGGGCTGCTCGATCATCAGTTGACCGAGAATGAACAACACGTGCCGCTGCTGGGCAGCATCCCGCTACTGGGCAACTTGTTCAAGTACCGCAGCACGACTGCCACAAAAAGCAATCTGATGCTGTTCATCCAGCCGACGATCCTGCGCAGTCCGGAAGCCGCCGACCATTACACCGGCGAAGGCTACAATTACCTGCGCAACCTGCAACTGCAGAACCAGAGTCCCGTACAACTCATGCCGGCTGAGAAACGGCCGATATTAAAGCCGCTTAAGACCTTCAGTCCGCCACCGTCCACGGTCTCCTCGTTGCCGGCAGCCGCCGCCACCCACATCGCGCCTCCGGCTGCCGCCAGTCAGACTGCTCCTGCGGCCGCGACTCCTACTTCGCCGGCGCCCGCCGCCACTACGACAAAAAAACCAGCCTCGGTTCCACCGCCCGGCTTTTAAGGATTAAAGCATCCATGGCCGTGAGCGGGAATCCAAAAGTTGCGATGGGTGGGCCTCCCCCCGAGGCGCAGATGGCGGTGCGCGGCATTCCGTTCCCGTTCGCCAAACGTCATGGCGTACTGGTTGAAAACATCGAGAACGGCAGCGCGCATCTCGTGCACCGTGCGGATGTGACACCGGAAACCCTGCTGGAAACCCGCCGCGTGCTGGGGATGCCGCTGATTTTGCGCGTTGTCAGCGGCGGTGAATTCGACGCGCTGCTGCAGGAAGCCTACGAGGAACAATCCAACAATGCCATGCAAATGATGGAGGGCCTGGACGGGGACGTAGACCTGTTCAGCGTCGCCCAGGCACTCCCCGAACCCGAAGATCTGCTGGAGAGCGAGGACGATGCACCCATCATCCGGCTTATCAACGCGCTGCTCACGGAGGCCGTGAAGGAAAATGCTTCTGACATCCATATTGAACCTTTCGAGAACCGCCTGGTGGTGCGCTTCCGGGTGGACGGCGTGCTGCGGGTAGTGTTGGAATCGCGCCGCGCGGTGGCGCCGCTGGTGGTGTCGCGCATCAAGGTCATGGCGAAACTGGATATCGCGGAAAAACGCCTGCCTCAGGACGGCCGCATCTCGCTGCGCATCGCCAGCCGCGCGGTGGATGTGCGCGTCAGTACCATCCCCTCCGGTCACGGCGAACGCGTGGTGCTGCGGCTGCTGGACAAGCAGGCGGGCCGGCTGGAACTGGAACACCTGGGAATGCAGACAGAGACCCGGCAGCTCCTCGATGAGCTGATCCATATTCCTCACGGCATTATCCTGGTCACCGGTCCGACCGGATCCGGCAAGACCACTACCTTGTATGCAGCCCTCACCCGCCTGAACGATCGCAGCCGCAACATCATGACGGTGGAAGACCCCATCGAGTATTACATTGACGGCATCGGCCAAACCCAGGTGAACACCCGCGTGGATATGACTTTCGCCCGCGGTCTGCGCGCCATCCTGCGCCAGGACCCGGATGTGGTGATGGTGGGCGAAATCCGTGATTTGGAAACCGCCGAGATCGCGGTGCAGGCGTCCCTCACCGGCCATCTGGTGCTCTCGACCCTGCACACCAACACCGCCGTGGGCGCCATCGCGCGCCTGCGCGACATGGGCGTGGAACCCTTCCTGTTATCTTCCAGTCTGCTCGGCATGCTGGCGCAACGGCTGGTGCGCATTCTCTGTCCCGAGTGCAAACAGCCTTACTCTGCCGGCGAGCGCGAGTGCAAGGCCCTGGACCTGCCGCGTGACAAACCGCCGACGCTCTATCGGCCGGCAGGCTGTGAAAATTGCAATCGCAGCGGTTATCGCGGCCGCACCGGCATCTACGAAATGGTCATCGTGGACGAGCACATGCGCAGCATGATCCATGACGGCAGCGGTGAACAGCAGTTGGAACACTATGCACGCACCCATACACCCAGCATCCGCCAGGACGGCAAACGCCGCGTGTTGGCCGGTGAGACCAGTATCGAGGAAGTCTTGCGCGTAACACGGGCGGATTGATGCGTTCGCTGGGCGAACGCACGGTGAGGAGTGAGGCGTGAGGTGCGACGTGCTCAAGAATGGTAGTTATAGCTGCAAGCTGACCAATCCTCGCGGCCCACTCCACATTTTTATCTCGTTTTTTATTTATTTACCCCTCACTCCTGACACCTCACCTCTCGCTTTTTATTGACATGGGCGCCTTCGAATACACTGCATTGGACAGCGGCGGCCACGAACGCAAGGGCGTGGTGGAAGGCGACACACCGCGGCAGGTGCGCCAGCAGTTGCGTGAGCAAGGCCTGACGCCGCTCGTCATCAGCGAAGCCGCCGAACGGGAAGGACAAGCAGGCCGCCGGTTCACTCTGGGCCGCGGCATCAGTGCCGCGGATCTGGCCCTGATCACGCGTCAATTGGCGACCCTGGTACGTTCCGCCATGCCGGTTGAAGAAGCCTTGCTGGTGGCGTCGCAGCAATGCGAGAAATCACGCCTCAAGAGCATGTTGCTGGCGGTGCGTGCCCGGGTCATGGAAGGCCATACCCTGGCGTATGGCCTTGCCCAGTTCTCGCATGTATTTCCGGAAATTTTCCGCGCTACGGTGGCCGCCGGCGAACATTCCGGTCATCTGGACGGCGTACTTGAAAGGCTGGCGGATTACGCCGAGAACCGCCAGCAGTTACGTCAAAAAATGACGCTCGCCATGATCTATCCGCTGCTGCTCACGGTCATGGCGATCCTGGTGGTCGCGGGCCTGATGGCTTATGTGGTGCCGCGTGTCACCCAGGTTTATTCGCACACCGGCCAGAGCCTGCCGTTCCTGACGCTGGCGCTGATCGGCATCAGCCACTTCCTGCACAGCTATGGCATCTATCTGATCATTGCGCTGATTATCCTGTCCGTCATCGTGCGGCGCGCACTCAAGAAACCCGATGTGCGCCGGCGCTGGGACCGCTATAAGCTGCGAGTACCGCTGTTGAACCGGCTGGTGCGCGGTATCAACACCGCGCAATTCACCCGCACCCTCAGCATCCTTGTCGGCAGCGGCGTGCCGGTATTGGAGGCCTTGCGAATTTCCGCAGAGGTGGTGGCGAATGTGCCCATGCGTGAGGCAGTGGATGAAGCCGCCCTGCGAGTGCGTGAAGGGGCGTCCATCAGCCAGTCGCTTTCCAAGAGCGGCTTGTTCCCGCCCATGGCAGTGCATCTCATTGCCAGCGGCGAAGCCAGCGGCAAACTGGACAGCATGCTGGAACGCGCCGCCATCAGCCAGGAGCGCGAATTGGAAACGCTGACCGGCACCTTGCTGGGAATCATGGAACCGGGATTGATACTGGTGATGGGCCTCATCGTGCTGCTCATCGTGCTCGGAATCCTGCTGCCGATTTTCGATCTCGATCAAATGGTGCATTAATAGTGAGGAGAAGTCAGTGAAAATATCCGCTTGCCTGCTGGGTTGCGTGTTGCTGTGTCCGGTAATGGCCCTCGCCGCCGATCCCTTCAATTACAACTATGTGGATCTGGGTTACCAACATCAGTCACTCGGGAATGGCTCCACCTCCAAGGGTCCGGCTGTGGCCGTGTCTTACACCGTCTGGAGTCAGTTGCAGGTGGTGGGCGGATACGCGCGCTTGGATACCTCCGCGCCGCTTTCCGACATCACCACTGACAATTACTATGTCGGCATCCGCGGTGAAAACAATTTCAGCGACCGCACCGATTTCTTCACCGATATCCTGTATCTCAACAATCACGCCCGCTACCAGGGCATAGGCAGCACCGACAACGGCTACCGATTGGCGCTGGGCTTGCGCCATGTACTCAACCGCTGGATGGAATTCGATGGCAGTCTGGGGCACAACTGGCTGGATCAGGCCTCCAACGATGCCGCCGTCGGCCTGCTGTTCAATGCCAGCTCCTGGCTGGCCGTGGGCCTGAGTTACACTCACAGCAGCCTCACCAGTAATACCAGCAGCCTGCGTTTGCGTGTATATTTCTAGCGGCAGCCAGGAACTTTTGCCGCCTCGGTGTAACCTAACCCCGACAAGGGTCGCAATCTGAAATCTTCCCAGGGAATCAAAGCCAGCGTCGCACCCGGCAGGCGGCGCGGTTGGCGATATCTGCCGTATCCGTTCCAGGAGAACAAGATGAAAACCACCCGTATATTACCCGGCTTGACCGCCCTGTTTGCCGTGCTGGCCCTGACCTCGTCACCCGTGTTCGCCGGGAACGCCGGGGCCGCCAGCGCCACTCATGATGTTTTTCATAATCTTAAATTCCGTAATCTGGGGCCGGCCATTGCCGGTGGCCGGGTGACTTCAACCGTGGGCATCCCCGGTAATCCCAACATCTATTACGTCGGCGCCGGCGGCGGCGGCGTCTTCAAAACCACCGATGGCGGCCTGCACTGGAAGGCGATTTTCAAGCATGCGGGCAGCGCCTCCATCGGCAGCATCGCCCTCGCCCCCAGCAACCCGAATCTGGTGTGGGTGGGTACCGGCGAAATGAACATCCGCAATGACGTGCTCGACGGTGCCGGTTTGTACCTGTCCACCGATGCCGGCAAGACCTGGAAACTCATGGGCTTCAAGGACGCGGGCCAGATCGGCAAGATCATCGTGGACCCGCAGGATGCCAATACCGTTTTCGTGTCGGTATTCGGCCACGTCTGGGGTCCGAATCCCGAGCGCGGCATCTTCAAGACCACCGACGGCGGCAAGACCTGGAAGAAAGTGCTGTTCGTCAACGATCACACCGGCGCCATTGATCTGGTGATGGATGCCGGCAATCCCCAGGTGCTGTTCGCGGCCATGTGGCAAGCGCAGCGCTACCCCTGGAAGCTGGACGAAGGTGGCCCCGATAGCGGCATCTGGCGTTCCACCGACGGCGGCGACACCTGGACGCGCTTGACCAAAGACATGCCCAAGGGACCCATTGGCCGTATCGCCCTGGCGGTGGCGCCCAGCAATCCGGAACGGGTGTATGCGCTCATGGAAACCCAGCGCGGAAAGGGTCTGTTGTTCAGCTCCAATGACATGGGCGATCACTGGCAGCGGGTGAGCGAGAATTACAACCTGGATGTGCGGCCGTTCTATTTTTCACGCCTGTTCGTTTCGCCCAATGACGAGAATAAGATCTACTTCCTCTCGTTCTTCCTCATGGAATCCGATGATGGCGGCCACACGGCGCGGCCCATCGACTTGGGCGTGCACGTGGACCACCATGCCTTCTGGCAGGATCCCACCAACCCGGAGCGCATCATCCAGGGCAACGACGGCGGCGCCTACCTTACTCAGGACGGCGGCAAGAGCTGGCGGTTCCTGGATGGCATGCCGATTGAGCAGTTCTACATGGTGGCGGCCGACAGCAAGACGCCCTACAACCTGTGCGGCGGCCTGCAGGACAACAGCGGCTGGTGCGGCCCATCGAGTTCGCTGGCCGACAACGTCGTCAGCGGCAACGACTGGTACACGGTGGTGGGCGGTGACGGCGAATACGTGGTGCCCGCGCCCAGCGATCCGGACATCATTTACGGCAATGCGCAGTCCGGCGCCATCACGCGCTTCGACCTGCGCACCAAGCTGTCACCCGACATCATGCCGTACCTGCACGGCCCCGGCGCCATCAACGACCTGGAAACCAAGGATCAGAAATACCGCTTTAACTGGACTTCACCCATTGCCGTATCGCCCACGGATGTCAACACCGTGTACATGGGCGGCAACGTGCTGTTCAAATCCACGGATGGCGGCACTCACTGGGCGGTAATCAGTCCCGACCTCACCCGTAATGACAAGAGCAAGCAGCTCAATTCCGGCGGGCCGGTGAACCATGATCTGTCCGGCGCGGAGACTTACGACACTCTTCTATCCATCACGCTTGCGCCCACCGATCCCAAGACCATCTGGGTCGGCACCGACGACGGTCTGGTGCAGGTCAGTCGCAACGACGGCCGGAGCTGGGATAACGTCACGCCTGCGGGCGCGCCCAAGTGGGCGCGCGTGTACCAGATCGGGGTCTCGCCTTTCGAAGCCGGTACCGCCTACGCGGCCTTCGACAACCACGAGATGGACGACCATAAAGCCTATGTGTACCAAACCGACAATTACGGAAAATCCTGGCACAACATCGCCAAGGGTCTGCCGGATGAGCCGGTGTTGGTGGTGCGCGAAGATCCGAACATGCGCGGCTTGCTGGTGGCCGGCACCATGACCGGCTTGTGGTACTCCCGCGACGACGGCGGCCACTGGCAACCGCTCAAGGCCAACTTCCCGACCGCCGCGGTCTTCGATCTTAAGTTCGTGCATCACGCCCTGGTAGTGGCCACCCACGGCCGCGGCCTGTTCGTGCTCGACAATACCCGGCCCCTGGAGGAAATGAATGAGGCAGTGGCCAAACAGGCGTTTCATCTGTTCACGCCTTCCGCCGGCACCGAGTTCGTGCGCTGGTCCCGGGGCGAGGGCGCCGAGCCCTCCTTCACCACGCCGAATGCACCGGACGGCACCCTGCTCGACTATTATCTGAAGAACGAACTGAAAGCCAGCGCAGCGGAAAAAGCTCAACACCACTCGCCGGTGAAAATCGTCATCACCGACAGCAAGGGCGAGGCCGTGGCCACGGACTATGGTCCTTCCAAAGCCGGGGTCAACCAGTTCGTCTGGAACATGCACTATGACCCGGTCATGCAACTCGATTTCGAGCAGCTGCCGGCGTTTGCAGTGGCAGCCGGCTTCAGTCCCACCGGTCCGATGGTACTGCCCGGCACCTACCAAGTGGCGGTGACTGTCAACGGCAAGACCGAAAACACCACGGTCACGGTCCGCAGCGATCCCAACCAGCATATCCCCATGGATGTCATGCAGGCCGATCTGAAAATAAGCCTGGAAGTCCGCAATGAAACCAGCGCCTTCAACGAAATGCTGAACCGCATTGTAGGCATGCAAAAGACGCTCGGCGACTTCGAGAACAGCGCTAATGCCAACCCGGATCAGAAGGCGCAGTACAGCAGCGCACTGTCCCAGGCCAAGGTCCTCGACAAGAAGCTCACGGATCTGAAAAACAGCGTCTACAATCCGGGCTTGCAGCACATGGTACCGGAGGACGACATCCACTGGCTGTCGAGGCTCGACGGTCAGCTGCAGAGTCTGGGATACGTGAGCTATCTGGTGGGCCAGGCACCCACCGAGCCGATGCTCACCACCGCGAATGAGATCCGCAGCAGGCTCAACAAGGTACTGGCGCAGTTCAACGGTATTCTGGCCACGGATATACCGGCCTACAACAAAAACGCCTACGCAGCCGGCGCGCCTACTCTGTTGGTGGGCCAGCCCATCAGCATCAAGCCGATACCGATGTAGGCACAGTTCACGGACTCGATATCACGGGGAGGGCTATGCCCTCCCCTTTTTTTTATGCCTAAATGTAGGTTGGGTTGAGGCGTCAGCCGAAACCCAACAGCTACCAGCCCTTATTGTTGGGGTTCGTTTCACTCACCCCAACCTACGGATATGGATGGCTATGTTCAAGTTATTGGAACCGGAGGCGGGCATGCGCTATGCTCCCATCATCCACCACAGTAGCCGCCCGGTAGGTCGGCAATCACTTGCCGACTCAAGAATGGCGGCATGGGAATGCCGCCCTACATTTTCCCTCTGACACTGGAAGAGGTCCGGGGTGAGGGGAAGCTTTATGCGGCCGCACCGCAACCCTAAGAAATTTAACGCGGGCTTCCGCGCCCGCCCGGCAGGTGATTTTCCTGTTTACTCGGCCCATCCCTGGGCCTCGCCCTGTGGACCTGCCTTCGGCAGTTCAAATTTATTCCAGACAAATTTATCGGCAAAAGTCACCAAAACCATTCCCCCGGAGCGCGGGCCGCCGAAACGGCGGCTGCCCTGCGCCCTTCCCTCGCTGAGGAGTCTCGCCGACAGACTTTCCTGCTGCGCAATCCTGCTTCGCAGGAAAGCCCAGGGGGCACGTCCATATGCGCCCGCTCGAAGCGGTGCTTCTCGCCCCTGGTCTGACGGCGCGAGCGCGGACCTCCTGTCCGCGCCCCTGCGGGCTTAACCTTGCTCGATACAGCGCTCGGCTCGCGCTACGGGTAAAAAAGGGAAGGCTACCCTTTTCCGGAACACTCAATAACGGATCAGCGCCGCGCCCCACGTAAAACCGCCGCCGAAAGCCTCCAGCAGAATCGTCTGGCCGCGCTGGATACGGCCATCGCGTACCGCCACATCCAGTGCCATGGGTACGGAGGCGGTGGAAGTGTTGCCGTGATCCTGGATGGTGAGGATCACCCGCTCCATGGGCATTTTCAACTTGCGGGCCGTGGCTTCGATGATGCGCAGGTTGGCCTGGTGCGGGACCAGCCAGTCGAGTTTTTCCGCCGGCATGTTGTTGGCCTTGAGGGCTTCCAGCACGATCTCGCCCAGCTTGGTGACGGCCACCTTGAAGACTTCGCTGCCTTTCATATGGATGAAGTCGCGGCGTGCGTGAAAATCCTCGGGCTTCTTGGATACGCCCGAGGGGAAATACAGCAGGTCCGCGTACCGGCCGTCCGCATGCAGATGCGTTGAGAGAATACCGGCTTCATCGGAAGCTTCCAGCACCACCGCACCGGCGCCATCGCCGAACAGTACGCAGGTGCCGCGATCGGTCCAGTCGGTCATGCGTGACAAGGTTTCGCCGCCCACGATCAGGGCACATTTGGCGGAGCCGGTGCGGATATATTTATCGGCGATATCGAGCGCATAAATGAATCCGGTGCAGGCGGCTTCCAGGCTGAAGGCCGTACAGCCGTGGATCCCCAGGCGCCGCTGCAGAAGACAGCCCATATTCGGGAATACCTGGTCCGGTGTGGTGGTGCCGACGATCACCAGATCAATGTCTTTCGGCCCCACGCCCGCCGCCTGCATGGCGTTGCGCGCCGCCTGCTCGCAAAAATCCAGATTGGTCTCGTTATCCGCGGCAATATGACGGCGCTCGATGCCGGTGCGCGCGCGAATCCATTCGTCGGTGGTATCCACTATTTTTTCCAGATCCTGATTGGTCAGGACCTTTTCCGGCAGGCCGCGGCCGGTACCGGCGATACGGGCATAGACGGGGTTCATTCGCCGTGCACCTGCGGCTGGGAAAACTGTTGTTCCAACAGCCGGCTGATGCGCTGCGGGACCTGATTCTGGACTTCAAGGATGGCCACGCGAATGGCGCTGGCAAACGCCACGCTGTCGGAACCGCCATGGCTTTTCACCACCACGCCCTTGAGTCCCAGCAGGCTGGCGCCGTTATAGTAGCGTGGATCCAGACGGCGCTTGAGCGAGTGCAGCACCGGCAATGCAGCCAACGCCAGCAGACGTGTAAAGGCCGTGCGACGGAATTCCTGACGTATGTACTCGCTGATCATCCTGGCCAGTCCTTCAATGGTCTTGAGAGCCACGTTGCCCACGAAACCGTCCGCCACGACCACGTCCACATCTTTTGAGAAGATATCGTTACCTTCCACGAAACCAATGTAATGGAGGTGGCTGGCAGCAAACAGTTTGGCGGCCTCACGGACTTTCTCGATGCCCTTGATCTCCTCTTCGCCGATATTCAGCAATCCCACGCGCGGTGAGTCGATATGATAGACCGCATTCGCCAACGCCGAACCCATCACGCCGAATTGGAACAATTGCTCCGGCGTGCAGTCGGCATTGGCACCAAGATCCAGCATATGAGTATGTCCGCCATGGGAAGGAATCAAGGCGCAGATGGCGGGACGGTCAATACCGGCAACAGTCTTGAGCACAAAGCGTGCGGTCGCCATGAGCGCACCGGTATTCCCGGCACTGACGCAGGCATCCGCCGTTCCCGCCTTGACCAGATTGATGGCCACGCGCATGGAGGAATCCTTCTTGCCGCGCAACGCCTGGGAAGGCAACTCATCCATGAGCACCTGCTGGGAAGCCGCCTGAAACACCAAACGAGCGCCGAAGGTGGCGTGATGCCGCTGCGCCACTGACTCCAACACCTCGGATTTCCCCACCAGGATAATGTGCAGAAATGGATTTTTCTGCAGCATGGCCACGGCGGCCGGCACCACCATGCCCGGGCCATGGTCACCGCCCATCGCGTCCAGCGCAATCGTGACGATATTGTTGTTCATGCCACGGATATGAAAGCTGTGCGCCCTCGCCTATAGTGCCGACGTTTTTATCCGTCTGCATCCTTTGCAGGGTATTGGATAAAAGTCACCGGAACAACGCGGTTGCCCGGGTGATTCCGAAATGGAACTTGCTCAATCTTTCTGAGTGATATTCAGGATCTTCTTGCCGCGATAATGGCCGTCGGCGCCGAGATGATGCCGGCGATGGGTTTCACCGGTGGTCTTCTCGATGGATAATGTCGGCCCCTTGAGCGAGTCATGGGAGCGGCGCTGGCCACGACGTGATGGTGATACGCGACTTTTCTGGACAGCCATGATGAACTCCTGATAAAAAATATTTCGCTTGGTAGCGGCAGGCTAGTGGAAACAACCTGCCTGAACTAAATCCACAGATGCGCCGGCATTTTTCAACATTATCATCCGTCAGCGGCGTTTCAAGGTCTGCAGTGCCGTAAACGGTTTGGATCGCGCGGTTTTCGCCGCCTTCGCCGGTTGCTGAAATTTGCCTCGTGGATCTCCGCCGCACGCCTGCGGCGGCGTATGTAATGCCGCCATCGGCAGGGCCAGCAGCAGTTCGTCCTCGATGAGTTCCGCGATCTTCACCCGGCCGGAGGCGGATAACAGCGGCTCATACACATCCGGCAATCTCACCGCCTCCTCCTCACTGCGCACCCAGGCCAGGTTGAAATCCGCTTTGACCGGGAAGTCCAGGCTTCCAAAACATCGCTGGCAGGTCAGCACCAGATTCGCCTGCACCTGACCGTGCACACTCACCTGACCGTCGGCCTGAATTGCCTGCAATTCGACAGTCGCCTGTCCGCCGCTATCGGCAACTGCGGCCGCGAGTCTGGATAGCGCGGAGAGGCTGATAGCGCCTGCCCACCGGACAGGCCGGTGGCTGACCCGGGTCAGGTCCAGATACTCCTCTGAAGCGCCTGACATAGGCGCGGTATGATACGTTTCGACTCCCGGCTTGTCAAAAGAAAAAGATTCCAAGCCCTTGTTTTTATTACTGCTTAAAGAGACTTAAGGATAGGGGGCTGAATGCAGCCGGAAAAACACGCCAACATGAGAACGCCCGTGCCGCTGGTGCTCGCATCCACTTCCCCTTACCGGCGTGCGCTGCTGGAACGCCTGACCTTGGAGTTTATCTGCGATCCGCCCCCGGTAGATGAATCATCGCGGCCGTATGAAACCCCGGTGGCGCTCGCAAACCGCCTGGCTCATGCCAAGGCAGAAGCTGTGGCCGCGCGCCATCCCCAGTGCCTGGTGATCGGTTCGGATCAGGTGGCGGTTCTGGATAACATTATCCTGGGCAAGCCTGGCGCCCATGCACAGGCGTTGGCGCAACTGACCGCCGCTTCCGGACGGAAGGTCAGTTTCCATACCGCGGTGTGCGTGCTGGACACGCGCACCCACCAGCGCCATGAACATCTGGACACCACCCATGTCCGTTTCCGGCCCTTGAGCGCCGCGGAAATAGAACGCTATCTGCAAGCCGAACAGCCCTACGCCTGCGCCGGAAGTTTCAAATCCGAGGGCTTGGGCATCAGTCTGTTGGATGCCATTGAATCGCAGGACCCTACGGCGCTGATCGGTCTGCCTCTGCTGGGGCTGTGCCGGCTATTGCGCACCTGCGGCCTATGCTTGCCTTAAGCATCTTTCTCCAACCGATCCAGCACGGTTTTAAGATTGTCATCCAATAGCGCGCTCACCCGCATGGCCTCGCCGGACACCGGATGCTTAAAGCCCAGGCTCCGGGCATGCAGGAACATGCGCTTGAGACCCAGACTGCGGAAATAGCGGTTGGCTTCCCGATCTCCGTATTTATCATCACCCGCGACCGGATGTTTCAGATGCGCGGCGTGCACGCGAATCTGGTGGGTGCGGCCGGTCATGATGGTGACTTCCACCAGCATCGCATTTTTGAATGCTTGCAGCGGCTGAAAGCGGCTTTCCGCCAACTTGCCGGTCTCGGCCACCCGCACCCGGCGCTCGCCGCTTTGCAGCACATTTTTTTCAAGCGCCAACCGCACCTGCCGTTCGCCGCCGCTCCAGCGACCCGCCAGCAACGCGAGATAGTGCTTTTCCACTGCGCCTTCCCGCAAGGCGGCATGCAAAACGCGCAAGGCGCTGCGTTTCTTGGCAATGATGAGACACCCGCTGGTGTCCCGGTCCAGGCGATGCACCAGTTCCAGGGAGCGTTGCTCGGGCCGCAGGATTCGCAGGGCCTCGATCACCCCAAAACTGACGCCACTGCCGCCATGCACCGCCATGCCGGCGGGTTTGTTGATCACCAGCAGTTGTTCATCTTCAAACAGAATGGCGTTCTGCAACGCGGCCAGTTGGCGGCTTCCAGGGCGCACGGGTGGCGTGATTTCCGCCTGGCGCACGGGTGGAATACGCACCTCATCGCCGCTTGCCAGCCGATAATCGGGCTTGGCGCGCCGGCCGTTGACCCGCACCTGGCCGGTACGCAATAAACGATAAACATGCCCCTTGGGCACACCCTTCAGCTGACGGAACAGGAAATTATCCAGGCGTTGCTGCGCCTGTTCCTCATCGATGGCGAGACGCCGGGCCCTGGGAATGAGGTTTTCCACTTAAGTTCCTGAAAATAGTAGCGTTCGGGTCGTTGTGGGAGCTGAGTTTCGCTGTTATAGTACCCGACAGGTGATCGGGCCGTGGAAAATGCAGCCTTGAGTCGCCGCCTGAGAAGCCTCTGCGTGAGGTTTTACAAGGTTTAATAGGTGGGGCTGCCGCGTTTACTCCAGCAGCTCCGTGTGTACACGACGTCGCCGGACTGAATGACCGGGTTCGAGCGCCGTTAGGACTGCGCTCCCATGCCTGACGCATGGTCACGACGCGCCGACTTGCCGCCTGGGTTGGATTTTTTTCGGCTGCTGCGCCCCCGCGGCGCCCTGTTTTGAAAGTTGCGAAATCCCGCCTGAGGGCCGTCCGGCCTACCGTGATCCTGCGCAGACCGTGGTTGAGCGTCTGCGAGAAACAACATGAAAAGAATGCTGGTGAATGCAACTCAACCGGAAGAGTTGCGCGTGGCCATGGTGGACGGCCAGAAACTCTACGATCTGGACATTGAAGTCCCCTCCCGCGAGCAAAAGAAAGCCAATATCTACAAGGGCAAGATCACCCGTATCGAGCCCAGCCTGGAAGCCTGCTTCGTGGACTACGGTTCCGAACGTCACGGTTTTCTGCCGTTGAAGGAAATCTCCCGGGTATATTTCAAACCCGGTGCCGACCTGTCCGGGCGCCTCAACATCCGCGATCTGCTGCAGGAAGGCCAGGAGCTGGTGGTGCAGGTGGATAAGGAGGAACGCGGCAACAAGGGCGCGGCTCTGACCACCTTCATCAGCCTGGCGGGACGTTTCCTGGTGCTCATGCCGAACAACCCGCGCGCCGGCGGCGTTTCCCGCCGCGTGGAAGGCGATGACCGGGATGAACTGCGCGAAGCGCTCGCCGCCCTGCGCATGCCCGACAGCATGGGCATTATTATCCGTACCGCCGGCGTGGGCCGCAGTGTCGAAGAACTGCAGTGGGATCTGGATTACCTCATCCAGGTTTGGGAAGCCATCGAGAAAGCTTCCGTAGGTCGCGCCGCCCCGTTTCTTATCTATCAGGAAAGCAATGTCATCATCCGCGCGTTGCGCGATTACCTGCGCACCGATGTAGGCGAAATTCTGGTGGATGACGCGAAGATGTATGAAGAAGCGCGCCACTTCATGGAACAGATCATGCCGCAAAGCCTTAACCGGCTTAAGCATTACGAAGACAGCGTACCGCTGTTCACCCGCTACCAGATCGAAAGCCAGATCGAAGCCGCTTTCGGCCGCGACGTGCGCCTGCCATCCGGTGGTGCCGTGGTCATCGATCACACCGAAGCGCTGGTGGCCATTGACGTGAACTCCTCACGCGCTACCAAAGGCGGCGATATCGAGGAAACCGCCTTGCGCACCAACCTGGAGGCTGCCGATGAAGTGGCCCGCCAGTTGCGGTTGCGCGATCTGGGCGGCCTGATCGTTATCGATTTCATCGACATGGGTCCGCCGAAAAACCAGCGCGAGGTGGAAGATCGCCTGCGCGATGCCTTGAAGGTGGACCGCGCACGCGTACAGGTCGGCAGGCTCTCGCGCTTCGGCCTGCTGGAAATGTCGCGTCAGCGGCTGCGGCCTTCCTTGGGTGAATCCACCCAGGTGGTGTGCCCGCGCTGCAACGGCGAAGGCCATATCCGCGGCATCGAGTCCCTGTCGCTGTCGGTGCTGCGTCTCATCGAGGAAGAGGCCATGAAGGAGCGCACCTCACGGGTGGTGGCGCAACTGCCGGTGGAAGTGGCGACCTTCCTGCTGAATGAGAAACGCGAAATCATTTCCGAGGTGGAAAAGCGCTGCGGCGTAAACGTGCTGCTGGTACCGAACCCGCACCTGGATACGCCGCGCTACGACATCCAGCGCCTGCGGGATGATGAACTGCAACAGCCGGGGGCCGTCAGCACCAGCTACAAACTGGTAACCGAGCCGGCACCGGCGCCGCTGCCCGGCGTGGAAACCAAGCATGAACCCGCGCCCGAACCGGCGGTAAAAAGCATCACCCCCGCCAAACCGGTACCCGTCTCGCGAGCGGAAGGCCCGCAGAAACCCGGAGTGCTCACGCGACTGTGGCGCGCGCTCTTTGGCCGCGGCGAGAAGCCGGTCGCCAGCCCGCCCCCCCGGCCGGTGCGGGACGAACACAGTTACCGGCAGGATCGCGAACGCGGCCGTGAGCGGGGGCGTCAGCCCCAATCGGGGCAGCGCCGGCATGAGCGCGACAGTCATCAGCCGCGTTCCCAGGGACGTCATCCGCCGCGCCCGCAGGAACGCACGCAACCCTATCTTCAGGACCGGCCACAGGCTCGCCCGCAACCGCGTCCCCAGGAGCGCCCGCGCCCGGCGCCGGTCGCCGAACGCACGCAACCGCTGCCGGTGATGCCGCAGGAAAACCCAACGACGGCGTCGATGAACGCTGCCCAATCGCCGCCACCCGCTACCGAGAACCGGCCGGCGGAACGCGACCAGAATCAGGGCAATCGCGGACGCGGTACGCGCCGCGGACGCCGCGGCGGACGCCGCCGGCGCCGTTACGAGGGCGGCCAGGAATCCGCCAACCGGCCGGCCAGTCCGCAGGAGAATCCGCCGCAGAATCGTGCCGACACGATTCCCAATTTTACGGGAGCACCGCCATCGGATTTGCCACCGCCGGCGCCGATCGTGACGCAGGTGGAGACCCGGCCGATGAACGAGCCTCCATCACAGCCTATGGACACGCCGCGTGAATTTACCCCGCACGTAGACTCGCCGCGAGTAGATTCACCACGTGTAGAGACGCCACGCGTAGAGACCTCGCGTATCGATACGCCGCGTCAGGACCCCACCGTCCCCCTGTATCGCGCCCGCGAACAAGGCGATGCACCGGCCACTGAAAACAGCGAGCCTAAGCCGCCGATAACCGATACCGAATCGCATTCGGAGTAGATACAGGCATCAGTCATCAACCTGCCCGTTTCATGAACGGGCAGGTTTTTTTGCGCGCGGGTAATCCGGAGATTGCAGGGTGATGCCCTGCTCACGGCAGAGGTGTGCGAGCAGGCCCATGCTCCCCTGCTGCACCAGATCGAGTACCTGCTCGAAGCCGGTTAGACCGCCGTAATACGGGTCCGGCACTTCCTCAATCGCACAATCCTCCGCAAACGCCAGCAGCAGGCGCACATCCGCGCGACTTGTCGCGGGACGCAGACGCTGCAGCCGGCTGAGATTGGCACGATCCATGGCCAGGATGTAATCAAACCTGGAGAAATCATCGGTCGTTACCACCCGGCCCCGGTGCGCGCTGATATCGATGTTTTGCTCGCGCGCCGCCAAAACGGCACGCGCGTCCGGCGCCTCGCCCACGTGATAATCATGGGTGCCGGCCGAGGCGATATGCAATTTCAGTTGTGGCGCCAGTTCCTGATGCAGCTTGCGGAATACGCCTTCCGCCGTGGGTGAGCGGCAGATATTGCCCATGCAGCAGAATAAAATTGAGTGATAACTATCTTGCATGCTAATGACCCTTTCGATCCAAACCCGTCGGTCAAGTTTTTTGAAAATAGACGCTCCACGTTGGAGATTCCTGGCCAAACGGGACGAAACTCAGTGCGCGGAACGAATCACGCCACTGGGATCAGGCGATCGCCCACGCGGCTGCGAGCTTACGTGCTTGGGCCTGGGCCTCGTCCGGTTTCAGGTCACCGTGTGCCACCGCGCGCACGAACGCCTGATTGTCCCGGGCGAGCAGGCTCTGCCAGGCAATACCCACTTGCCGGGCCACCTGGATGATGAGTTTGCGTTCCTCGACGGCATAATGCTCCCCCGGCCGGTTGGCACACACCAGCACCCCTTGCAACACTCCTTGCACGGTCATGGGTAATACATAGCCATCGGTGCCGAACTCGCTCGTAAGTTCCGATAAATCAATGTTCTTTTGGTCGGCGCGTGCGGCGACCAAGGCCGAATCATCAATCCTGATGTGCTCCGGATACCGCCGCTCACCGGCATGCTGCACACAGATATAGCCCTCGCTCCGCCGCTCATAGATCGCCACCCCGGGGGCACCCAGCTGCTGGCGGATTTCCAGTGCGGCGGCTTGCATGAGCTCATGCGTACGCTCATAGCGGATACAGTTCCGGGCAAAGCGCCGCAGCGCTTTTTCCGCCAGATATTTTTTCCGGAAGAACACCTGTTCCACGATCCGGTCCAGATACATCCGCACCCGGCTGAGCACGATGCCCAAGGCCAAGGGCACGATGACCTGCAGCAGAAGGCTCGCACTGGTACCGAGCGCCGCGTGTTCGACCAAACTATTGACGGCGGCGAGCACGCCGACCACGAGTGCGGTCAGGCCGCCATATACCAGCGTGTGATCCAGGACCACCGAGACATCCACCACCCGGTGGCGCAGCACGGCATATAGGAAGCCAGCCATGGCGATTACAAACATAAAGCCATAAGTAATATATGAAGCCAGCAACCCCAGTAGTGGGGTGTTATTTAGAAAAACGCCCGCCACAAACGCCACGCTGCTCCACAGCATCCAGCGCAGGCGCAGCCGCCGCACCTTGTCCGCATGGCGATAGCTCACGAACAGCAGCACCACCGGGAGGAGGTAACTGGCGGTCAAGGCAAAACCATACTGTGACCGCAACAATTCTGCCCAGCCCGTGGCGACGAAGATGCTCAGTCCACCCAGCACTTGGGCAGCCCCCACACCGAGCAGCAGGAGAAAACTCCCGCGCCAGAGCGCCCGGGCCCGCGGGGTGAGCGCACTGCCCACCATGGACTCCACCAGCAGGTAGAAGCCGACCCGCGCGAACAGGTAAAGGATGATCGATCCCAGCGCGACGCTCAGCCCGGGCCTCCCATCGGACGGTACATCGTGAACTGCTATGCCAGCCAGAAAGGTAATCGCCCAGACGGTCATGCCTGCGGAGGCCCGGTCGCGACCGCGCCACAGGGCGAGCAGCGCAATTGCGCTGAGCAATACAAAGAAACCAAGAAATGTCCATGCAAACCACCGCACACCGGTGCCGGTGCTGAGACCCACACTCGTGACCGGGATGGTGACCCATGCCCCATCCCGGTGGATCACGAACCCATAAGTCCGCCCCAGCGGGAGGTTTCCCAGATTGTAGATAATGGCGATCGCGATGCGGGTCGAGCGCGGCTGGGCGGCAAGATCAATCTGATCGCCTGCTTCTATCCCCGATGGCAGAGGAACGCCCGCGACCGGTTCAATGACACCGGTATGCGCGTTCACGGTGTCAATAGTAAATGGCAGTTCTGAAGGCCTGAATGCCATGATACTGGCATACGCACCGGCCAGAATGACGAGGACCGTGAGCAGAATCAAAAGCCCGTAGCGGCGATGCATGGCAATCTCCTGTTAGCGATATACCGAAGCAGTCTAGTACTGGAAGCTATCTTGCCAAAACCATAACTACCCAGACTGTCCGCTGCCATCAACTATTCTGCAACAGCTGCGCCACGCACTTGAGCTCCTCAGACGTATCCACACCCGGTCCCGGTGCTTCCCGGGCCACGTCCACGGCAATCTTCATGCCCAGCCACAGAGCGCGCTTGCTCTATCACCGTTACCTTGTTGTTGCATGTTTACTTGTCTTCAACTTTTGGCGTGAATATCTTCTACGCTTGCCACCAATATAGGCCTGAATCTGAGGAAAGCGTTTGGTTACAAATGCGGTTGGCCAATTCTCGTGTGAAGGCACCGCATCCAGCAATTCCACATGGTCTTCGTGCCAGGCTCTCAATCCCGCCGGCAACACCGCGATCTCAGCGATGCGCTCGGCCGCTATCAGCGCTGCATGTTCATCGCCGGTCTCGAGCTCCTCATGGAGGGCTGCTCTCACTACCCGCACTGCTAACCTGGTTCTGCTGACGGTTCGATCCCCGGTAATGCGGCGATTCAGCGCGCCATAAACATTCTCGAGCTGCGCTTGCAGCACATGCAGCGGGTGCATGACACGGAAGGTTTTATCGTCTACCTCAACTGTCCTCGCCTACGCGCGCAGTTCGTCCACTTTTACGCCCAAGATTTGTGCCACGAAGTCTATCTGATGCTTTTCCCCATCAATTTCGATTATCACGTAGGCCGAATTAGGTGTTATATCATCCATGCTTGCCACGCGTGTTTGGCTACCCCACGCCTTACCCGCATCGCGGGCGGTTTTGGCATCTCCAAAGAAATCAATGTCTTCGCTGACGGCAGCCGCTGCCGCTTCTAATTTATAGTAGACGGCGAGTACGTTGAGAGCCTGACCACCCACCAAGATGGCCTTGCGGGTCGCATGTGACTGATCTAGTAGGTTTGCTACTTCCGGAGACCAAGGGGCTTTCGTTCGGTCATTGCCTACACGATGGATGGTAGTCGTACCTTGACACCTCGGGGAACACGAATGCCGTTACGTCGGTGAGCTGCCACATCAGCCGGTGCTGGCGCTGGTTCTGGCCGCAAGATTACCGCCAGCTGCAGACCCAGCACGCGCAGCAGTGCATTGAGCTTGTTGAAACTCATGCCTTCCACCGCATTATTGTGCTCAAGATCCAGGAGCCGGGATCGACTCAGGCCAGCGCGAACGGCGACATCTTCTTGACGCAGCCCCATGGCCTGACGACGGGCACGCACAAGCTTGCCCACCTCCTGTATTTGGGAGACCTGGAGCACTATGTCTTGAGAAGGAATTGCCACCACTAGCTACCTGCGTCCGATAGCGCAGTCTGATAACTGTATATAAAATGTCTAATATTTCGGACATTAAATTTATAACATCATTAATATCAATACTTTACATGAATATAGGTACCCTTTCGAGCAGTAAGAGGCCCCTGCTACAGCATACGGGTACTGTGGAAAGCCAGCGCTGCTATCTCATCCTCTCCCATCAATTATTCTGCAAAATCCTTATCACGCGATCGAGATCCTCGGGCGTATCCACGCCCGGTCCCGGTGCTTCCCGGGCCACGTCCACGGCGATCTTCATGCCCAGCCACAAGGCACGCAGCTGTTCGAGTTTCTCCAGTTGCTCGGATTCACACGGCGGCGCGGCGGCCAGTTGCCGCAGCGCCCGCACACGATAGGCATACATGCCAATATGCCGCAGTGAGCCCTGCCAGTGTTGCTGCGAGGCCAGCCCGGTGGTTGCGCCTTCGCGGTTCCAGGGGATGGGAGCGCGGCTGAAATACAGTGCATTCCCGGCCTGATCGGACACCAGTTTGACCACGTTTGGGTTCAGGTAATCTTCCAGCTCATGGATGGGCGTACACAGTGTCGCCAGCTGCGCATCCTCGCGGGCATCCAGCAGTTGCGCCACCTGCTGAATGTTCGCCGCCGGCATCAGCGGCTCGTCGCACTGCAGATTCACCACGATTTCATCTTCGTCCCAGCCGAGTTTAGTGACCACCTCGGCAATGCGATCGGTACCGGACGCATGTTCTTTGCTGGTTAATACCGCGCGAAACCCGGCCGCCCCACAGGCATCGCTTATACGTTGGTCGTCGGTCGCCACCAGCACCTGTTCCGCACCGCTGTCCCGCGCCTGCTCGCAGGCATGCAGGATCAACGGTTTGCCCATAAGCTCCACCAATGGCTTGCCGGGCAGGCGCTGGGACGCCATGCGCGCCGGGATCAGGACCGCAAAATGCATTCAGACTTCCTCGCCGGGTTTGAGTTCGCGGGCTTCCTCTTCCAGCATCACCGGGATGCCGTCACGGATGGGATAGGCCAACCGGTCAGCCTTGCAGATCAACTCACTCTCGGTTTTGCGATAGAGCAGCGGGCCCTTGCACACAGGGCAAACCAGAATTTCCAGCAGCTTGGCATCCATTCATCCCTCCTTAATGCTTATTCATGGGCGTTACGCCCTGGCTCATCAATTGCTGCCGCACGGACTTCAAAATACGTGCGGCGTCTTCCTCGGCAAATTCCACGTTCGCGGGCACATACCAGTGACGCGGCAGGTGCAGACTGCGGCATTTTACCGCGTCCTTTTCGGTCATCAGCACCGGTGCTTCGTCGTCGAAGGTCAGGTCCGCCTCCGACAATTCCGCATGATCCGGCAACGCCCGGCCGTCCACCCGCAAGCCGTATTTCCCGAGGGCCTCAAAAAATTGCTGCGGATGACCGATACCCGCCACCGCATGCACCTGCCGGCCGGCGAATTCAGCCAGCGGCCGGGACGACCCGTCTGAAATATTGACGGCATGTTCCAAAGACAAACGCAGTGCCAGTGCGCCCGCAGGCAGGGCGGCGTTCATGGTCGAATCCATCTTGCAGATCACAAAATCCGCCTCCTTCAGCCGCGCCGTGGATTCGCGCAGCGGACCGGCGGGCAGCCGCCAGCCATTCCCAAGGCAGCGCCGGCCATCCAGCAGAATGACCGACAGGGTACGCGCCAGGCGGTAATGTTGCAGACCGTCGTCGCTGATAATCACGTTGACCGGATTCTCTTTCAATAAGTTCTGCGCCGCTTGCGTCCGGTCGGGTCCCGCCATCACCGGAACCTGGGTACGCTGCGCCAGCAATACCGCTTCGTCGCCCGCCAGCATAGGATCCGTCTGCGGCGTGACCGCTAACGGCCACTGCTTCGATTGGCCGCCGTAGCCACGGGTGATGATGCCGGGACGGTAGCCTTGCTTCTGCAGCGCCTGCGTAAGCCAGATGACGAACGGTGTCTTACCGGTGCCGCCGATGGTGATGTTGCCCACCACGATGACCGGGACCGGCAATTCCACCACCGGAAGAATGCCATGCCGGTAGCACCAGCGGCGCAGGGCCGTGAGTGCCGCAAACACACCGACCAGTGGGATAAAAAACCAAATGGGTCTTTGTCCATACCAGCGCCGCAACAGCCAGGCGTGAATTTTTCGGCGTGCCATGGCGTCCTGCAAATATCAGGCCACAGCGGTTTCACGGAACTGCATGTGATAGAGCATGGCATAGTGGCCGTTGTGGGCCAGTAATTCGGCGTGCCGGCCGCTCTCCAGGATACGCCCCCGATCCAGCACGATGATGCGATCGGCGCGTTCCACCGTCGACAGGCGGTGCGCGATCACCAGCGTAGTGCGCGTGCGCATCAGTTTCTGCAGCGCCGCCTGGATGTGGCGCTCCGACTCGCTGTCCAGAGCGGAAGTCGCTTCATCAAGAATCAACAGCGGCGCGTCCTTGAGCAGCGCGCGGGCAATGGCGATGCGCTGCCGCTGGCCACCGGACAGCAATACGCCGCGGTCGCCGACCCGGGTCTCCAGGCCCTGCGGCAACTGATGGATGAACTCCATGGCGTAAGCGGCTTCGGCCGCCGCGATAATGTCGGCTTCGGAACGTTGTCCCAGGCTGCCATAGGCGATGTTGTTGCGGATGCTGTCGTTGAACAGCAGCACATCCTGGTTCACCATGCCGACCTGCTCGCGCAGGTCGTGCAGACGATATTCCCGGATATTGCGGCCATCCAGCAGGATGGCGCCGCCGCTGGGATCATAGAAACGCGGCACCAGTCCCACCAGCGTGGATTTGCCGCTGCCGGAGCGGCCTACCAGCGCCACGGTTTCGCCCGGCTGCGCCTTGAAAGAGATGTCCGTCAGCACCTCGCCCTTGGCCGGCGTGTAGGCGAATGTCAGGTTCTGAAATTCGAGCGCGCCGCGTGCGCGGCTCAGCGGCAATGGCCCGCCCCGGGTTTCCATTTCTTCGTCCAGCAGCTCGAAAATGCTCTGACCCGCGGCGATGCCTTTCTGCAAGGGAGCATTGATATCCGTCATGTGCTTGAGCGGCGCGGTTATCAGCAGCATGGCGCTCAGGAAAGAGCCGAAGGTTCCCACCGACACTACCGCCAACATGGACGGCAGCGTGGCAAAGTAAATGACCAGTGCCATGCCGCAACCCGCCAGCAGCTGGATAATGGGACTGGAGCCGGCATTCACCAGCATCAGTTTCATGTTCAAGTAACGATTATGCTCATTGACCCGTTCGAAATGCTGCGTTTCCTGCTGCTCGCCGCCGAATAGTTTCACCACCCGGTGACCGTTGATAACCTCCTCCGCCACCCGCGTGACATCCCCCATGGAATCCTGGATGCGCGAGCTGTAGCGCCGGAAACGACCGCTGATGTAACGTACCAGCAGTGCGATCAGCGGTCCCAGAACCAGGATGAAGATGGACAGTTTCCAGTTCAGGTAGAACATCAGGCCGATGAGTCCCACGATGGTCAGGCCGTCGCGAATCAGCACGGTAATGGCATTGGTGGTGGCTTCCGCCACCTGCTCGATATTGTAGGTGAGCTTGGAAATCAGCATGCCTGCGGAGCTGGCATCGTAATAACGTGCCGGCAACCGCAGCAGCTTCCCGAAGGCCTGGGCCCGCAGCGTCTTGATCACGCTACGGCCCACCCAGCTTATGAAATAGGCGGCGAAGAATCCGGACAAACCGCGCACTACAAACAATGCGATCACCAGCAACGGTATCAGGCGGATACTGCCGGGATCATGCTGCACGAAACTCCTGTCCAGCAGCGGTTTGACGAGCGCGGCAAATGCCGGCTGGGTCACCGCATAAACGATCATGCCGAGTATCGCCAGCGAGAAGATTTTCCAGAACGGCAGTACGTAAGCCAGCAGCCGGCTGTAAACACGCACCACGCCTTTGTCCTGCCGCAGCGCGCTCATGTCATTGTTGCGCCGCCGGCTTGGTCGTGAGGATTTGCAGTTGCGTGAAACCCAGATCCCCGGCCACATCCATGACTGTCACTACCGATTGATTGCTGGAACGTGCGTCGGCGCGCAGGATGATGGGCAGATCACGGCGCTCGCCGGCCACTGCCAGGATCGCGGCGCGCACCGCATCCGGACTGGTGCCTGACACGGCTTTCTGGTTGATGTAGTAATGACCCTGGGCGTCAATGGTCACTTCAACTCCGGCCAGCGGTTGCGGGGATGGACCGACGCTGGCGGTGGGCAATTCCACCGTGAGACTGGTGTTCTGGATGAAATGCGTGGTCATCATGAAGAACACCAACAGCATGAGCATCACGTCCACGAAGTTGATGATGTTCAGCTCCGGCTCCTCCCATTGGCGTGAACGCAGCTTCATGCGCGGGCCTCGCGAACCTTCCTGGGTTTTGCCGGATGTTCAGGTTCCTGGGCGTGGTCAGCCTCGCGCACGGCATTCATGAGGCGCATGGTCTCGCGTTCCATGCGCACCACCAGATCATCCACCTTGCCTCGCAGATAGCGGTATGGGATGTATGCGATTATGGCTACGGTCAGTCCGGCGACAGTGGCGATCAATGCCTGCGAGATGCCACCTGAAAGGACTTCTGGATTGCCCAAGCCGGCGGTGGAAATCCGGGCAAACACATGGATGATGCCGAGCACGGTGCCGAGCAATCCCAATAACGGCGCAATGCTGTAGACCGTACCCAGTGCGTTGAGATAGCGGCCCAGCTCGTGCACCACGTGCCGGCCGGTGTCCTCAATCGCTTCGTTCATGACCTCGCGCTGTGCATGACGATGTTCGAGTCCGGCGGCCAGGATGCGTCCCAGCGGCGAACCGGCGCGCAGGGCCTCAAGGCGGTCATCGTCCAGCTCACCATTCTTGAGCCAATTCCATACCTGGGCAGCCAGATGTTCGGGGGCCACGCGCCTGGTCTGCAGGGTCCAGAGGCGTTCCGTGACGATGGCGACCACCAGGATGGAACAGAGGATGAGCGGGGCCATGAGCCAGCCGCCGGACTTGATGATTTCAAACATGCAGGACGCACATCCGGTATTGATTCCAGGGCATCATACTGGATTTTGCCTGCCGGGCGAACGCTCAAAACCGCTCACTGAGCGGTCCAGAAATGCGCCCCATCGAACCGCCAGCGGCTGACAACTTCCGGCGCCCGTCCCGGCCACAGGCGGATTTCCACCGCACCTGCCGTGGAGGTATCCAACAGTTCCGCACCGGCATTGCGATAGGCCGCCGTCACCCGGGGCTTGGGAAAACCCCAACGGTTGCGATAGCCCACCGAGAACAACGCGAACCGCGGTGACACGGCTTTGATAAAGCCATGCGTCGATGAACTCAGGCTGCCGTGATGGGGCACCACCAGCACATCGCTGGCAAGCGCGTGATTTTCAAGCCTCAGCAGACGCTGCTCGCCATCACGCATGAGATCACCCACCAGCAGGGCACTGCCGCCCGCACCCTTCACCCGCAGAACACACGATGCGTTATTGCCCACCGCCGGTTCATCCACACCCGGAGCAAGCATTTCGAAACGCACCCCATCCCATTCCCAGGATTGTCCGCGCCGGCAGGCTTTCGCGCCCGCAATCCGGGCGACTTCCCCCGAGAGTACCGGCATGCGCGCATAGGCGGCGCGCAGGCTCCGCAGGCCGCCCGCATGATCGTTGTCCGCGTGACTCACAATAGTCAGATCGGGTGCCTTGATGCCGCGGCCCTGCAACCACGGAATCACCACCAGTTGACCGGTATCGGAATCATCGGAGTAGGCGGGACCGGTGTCGTACACCAGCGTATGTTGCGTGGTGCGCACCACCGCGGACAACCCCTGACCCACATCCAGCAATGTCAGGTTAAAACCAGCCGCTGGAATTCCAGATGCGGCGGGCAAAAACAAAGGCAATAACAGAATGACGCCGAGCCAGCGGGCCGGCACTTGCTTTGGCAGCATCAGCCACAGCGCGCCGATGGCCGCCACCCCCACCATCATCAGCGAGGGCTCGGGCGTGGCCAGGTGCGCTATCGGCATACTTGCGAGATGCTCCAACAACGGCCAACTCAGCGACATCACGCCCGTGGCCAGCTTAAGCACCAGAACTCCTGCCCAAGGCCAGATGCCGAGAAACCCCACACCCACCAGCACCAAGGGCACCACCACCAGGCTGTACACCGGCACCGCCACCAGATTCGCCAGCGGCGCCACCAGCGTGACGCGATGGAAGAAAAACACCAGCAACGGCAGCAAACCGATACCTACCGCCCATTGGGTGCGCAGCAACTGCATGACTTTGCCGTGACTCACATGCAGGCGATTGCCAAAGACATAAAAAATTGCCGCCACCGAGGCGAACGACAGCCAGAATCCGATGTCGCCCGCCGACAGGGGATCCAGCAGCAACACCGCCAACAGGGCCAAGCCCAGCACATCCACCGCCCGCACGTGCCGGCGCAGCAAGCTCGCACCGGCTACCGCCGCCAGCATGATGAGCGCCCGCTGCGTCGGCACCGAAAATCCGGCCATGGCTGCATACAAGGTGGCGCTAAGCAATGCTCCCACTGTAGCCGCCAAGGTCACCGGCAGGCGCGCGCATAGCCAGGCGCTGCGGCGCCAGGCAAACCGGATCAGCAGGAATACCAGCCCCGCCATCAGGCTGATGTGCAAACCGGAGATAGAGACCAGGTGGGCGGTACCGGTTTCCCGGAACACACGCCACTGTTCGCGGGAAACGCCGCTCTCGTCGCCGATGACCAGCGCCGCGGCGAGACCCGCGAAGGCATCGTCCGGCAGTGCCTGTCGCAGGCTGCTCATCACCCGCGCACGGGCGCGCAGCAGCGGGAAGCGTGGCGCATCCTCAAGCAGCGCGCCCCGGTCACCTACCACGTAGCCGGTAGCGCCTAGGCCGTGGCGAAACAGCCAGCCTTCATAATCGAATCCTCCGGGGTTCATGTAGCCGCGTGGCTGTTTCAGCCGCGTCGTGAAACGCCAATGCTGTCCGGGTCGGGGTAATTCGGCAGTCTTTGACCAGCTGAGTCGAATGTGGCCGGGGATACCCCTGCCCGGCGGCCGGTCATCCAATTGTTCGACGGCGAATTCGAAACTCAGGTAGTCTGCTTTAATCCTGGGAATCGAGGCGACCCAGCCGCTGACGGTCACATTGCGGCCTTCCAGGGCCGGCGCGAGACGCAGTGCCAGTTGATTCTGAGCGCACCACCAGCACCAGCCGGCACCGATGAATACGAATATAAGGATGCGCGTCGGCCGCCACCAGCAGGCCAGTACCGCCAACGGCAGGCTGACCAGCATGAGCATTGGGCCCGAAGGCAGCGTCGGCAGCCCCAAAACCACCAACGCCCCCAGCAGCATCGCGATCCCTGCGATTCCCATGATTTCGTCCCAGCCCATGGACAGTGGATAATGGACGCATCCGGCCCAGCCAGGCAGCGGATTAAACGTCCATCAACCCGCTAATTTTATAAACCTGTTCTGATAGGCTTGCAAACCCGGTAACTACTCACCCATTCGGTTTCTAAAACGTGCCCAGGAGCATTTCCGGCCTCATGCCACGCAAATTCCTCAACAAGCTGATGCCGAACCGGCAGAAACTGCACCAAAAGCTCAGTAATAAATGGTATGTGCGCCCCTTCCGGAAAGTCTTGTATGACCCTTTGCTTTGGCACGTGAACCGCCGTGGCAGTTGCGGTGCGGTGGCCTTGGGGCTGTTCATCTGCTGCCTGCCGATTCCAGGCCACACGCCGCTGGCGGTGTTAGGCGCGATCTACTGGCGCCTGAACCTGCCGCTGGCGGCGGTCGCCGTCTGGTTCAACAATCCCTTCACCTTTGGCGCCATTTACTATTTCAGCTACCGGCTGGGCGCCGATTTGCTGCAACTCAAGCCGCATCATTTCCCGCCTCAACTATCGCTGAGCTGGATGCTGGGTGAATTTTCCCGCATCTGGGAACCGCTATGGCTGGGCTGCATCATCGTGGGCATCGTGCTTGCCGTCATCGGTTATGTGATGCTCCACATTGCCTGGCAGTTATCCATCCGCCTGCGCTGGTACCGCCGCCAGCAAGCACGCGCTCACAGCAACACCATCAAATAATCCCGGCCTGAGAAGCGCAATCAAGTACGCAATACGCCGTCCTCCAAATGCAGCACCCGCTCCATGCGCTCCGCCAATCGCAAGTCATGGGTCACCAGTACCAGACTGGTGTTGAGGTCGCGATTAAGCTCCAGCATGAGGTCGTAAACCTGCTCGCCGGTACGCGCGTCCAGGTTGCCGGTGGGTTCGTCGGCCAGCACCGCCGCCGGTCTATGGATCAACGCGCGTGCCACGGCGGCTCGCTGGCGTTCACCGCCGGATAATTGTCCCGGCTTGTGGTCCAAGCGTTTGCCCAAACCGACGCGTTCCAACAGGCTCTTGGCCCGCTGCCGGGCTTCCGCCACCTGCACACCGCCGATCAGCAGCGGCATGGCCACATTTTCCACCGCCGTGAATTCCGGCAGCAAGTGGTGAAACTGATACACGAAACCCACGGCGCGATTGCGTAATAAACCGCGGGCGGCATCATTCAGACGGTTGATGGATTCGCCTGCCACCCGCACTTCGCCGCGCGTCGGCAGGTCCAGCCCTCCCAGCAGGTGCAGCAGGGTACTCTTGCCGGAGCCGGAGGCCCCCACGATGGCGACGCGTTCACCCGCCGTCACGGATAAATCCACGCCGTTCAGCACTTCCACCACATTGCCGGTCTCGGTGAAATGCTTGACCAGGCCCTGACAATAAATTACCGCGGCATTTGCGTTGCCGGCTGTCCTGATATCGGTGCTGCTATTCATATCGCAACGCCTCTGCCGGCTGGGTGTGGGCTGCACGCCAGGCAGGATAGAGGGTGGCCAGGATCGTCAACACAAACGTCGAGAGGGTGACCTTGAGCACATCACTGACATAAATATCCGAAGGCAGGTTGCTGATGTAATAAACACTGGCGGGAAATATCTGCACATGGAAGGCATGCCGGGCGAATTCGAGAAGATTATTGACGTTATGCGCCAACAGAATGCCTAGAATCAGGCCCAGCAAGGTCCCCAGAAAACCGATCAGTGTTCCCTGCACAATGAATACACCCATGATGCTCTTGGGTGTCATGCCCAGGGTGCGCAGAATGGCGATATCCGACTGCTTGTCCGTGACCGCCATGACCAGGACGATGATGATGCTGATGGCCGCCACCAGATCGATCAGCGAAAGGATCACGAACATCACGGTTTTTTCTATGGCGATGGCGGTCCACAGATTCGCATTCTGTTGCGTCCAATCACTGATGTAATAATTGCCGTTGAACATCGTCACCAGCCGGCGCGCAATCTCCGGCGCCAGTAGGTTGTCGTCCAACTTGAGGCGCACACCGGTGACCGCGCTGCCCATGGCGTAAAGCGTCTGGGCGTCCTTGAGGCTGATCAGCGCCAAAGCGCTGTCGTATTGATAAACGCCGGCGTAAAAGATTCCTGCCACCGTAAAGCGCCGCAGGCGTGGGATGATGCCCGCGGGTGTCACGTTGCCCTGGGAAATCAGCATGATGACCTTGTCGCCAGGCCCCACGCCCAGGGAATAGGCCAAGTCTTTGCCGAGGATGATGTTGTAACTGCCCGGCTTGAGATCATTGAGGCTGCCGCTGATGAGCTTTTTGCCCACATCCGAGACCCTGGTATCGTCACCGGGAAGGATACCGCGCACCACGGTGCCGCTCATGTTAGCGCCATTGGCGAGCATGGCCTGGTCTTCTATGTAAGGCGCCGCGCCGGTCACATGCGGCATACCCTGTACTTTTTGCATCACCGCTCGCCAATCAGTGAGCTTGCCCGCGAAGCTGGATATGGTGACGTCGGATACCATACCCAGGATGCGTGTGCGCAACTCATTCTGAAAACCATTCATCACGGATAACACCGTGATGAGCGCCATCACGCCGATAGCAATCGCTATCATGGACATGGACGAAATGAAAGAGATAAACTGGTTGCGGCGCTTGGCGCGAAAATAGCGCAAGCCCACAAACAGCGGTAACGGTCGAAACATGGGCGTGCATTAAAACACAAAAGGATGGCTTATTCGATATTCACGGGCACCATTCGGTACAGCACCAGTTCCTCGGGCGTGATGCGCGCCACACACGCACAGACTTCCACACCACGTTGCAGGGCTTGCCGCAGGGTTTGTCCATACACCCGATCGATGGCATCGGCGGGACGGACTTCCCGCACATCATCCCGCTGCACACAAAAACACAACATGGCGCGCTGGCCGTGTTGCACCTTGAGCATCAACTCCCGCAAGTGGCGGCTGGCACGCTCACTGATGGTATCCGGGAACAGCGCTATTCCGCCGCTCACGGCGGCCGTGACGTTTTTCACTTCCAGGTAACAGTCGGCGTGCGCGGCGTGGCCGGACAACAGAAAATCCACCCGGGAGCCCGGAGCAACGGCTACTTCGGCCCGGAGTTCGGTATAGCCCTTGAGTCCCGGAATCAGGCCCGCGCCAATGGCCTCACGTACCAGGCCGTTGCTGCGGCCGGTATGGAGGCCCACCAGCACACCGGCCTCGGCCTCCACCAACTCCCAGGTCCAGTGGTACTTGCGGGCCGGGTTTGCCGCCAGACTCAGCCACGCGCGGCTACCGGGCCGGTCGCAGCCCAGCATGGCGCCGGTATTGGGGCAATGGACCGTGAGGCGCTGACCGTCTGGAAATTCCATATCCGCCAGGAAACGCTTATAGCGGCGCAACAGCCGGACCTCCGCTAACGACGACTCAAATCGCATGGGAGGGCCTGATGAGCCGGCTTCTCAAGGAAATCATGTAAGCTAGTGCCCTAAAAGACTTTTTAGCCCTATATTCCGGTGCTATATTAAGACGACTACTTGGACCGGGGGAGACCCGACATGGGGCGTTATCTTCGACTTGCCATCCTGACCGCCGGCCTGTGGGTTTGCGCGGCTGCAACCATGGCGGATAATCCGGCCGCCTCGGCTCAGTCAGCCCCGGCCGCCGCCACCGCCACCCATGCCTTGGCTGCCGCCACCGCGGCTCAACCGGCAGCTGCACAACAAGCCACCGTTACGGCGCCAGCGGCCGCCACGGTCAACTCAGTACCGGCGGCATCGACAGCCCCGGCTACCACCAGCGCCGTCATGCCGGTACCGGCACAGGCAATATCCGGCCCCTCCATGCCCAGCCGGGGCATGAGTATGGCGAATGTAGAACATATTTTCGGCGCACCCCAGGAAAAGCTTCCGGCAGTGCCGGACCCCGGCACCAAACTGCATCCACCCATCACCCGCTGGATCTACCCGGGCTATGTGGTGTATTTCGAATACAATTACGTCGTGCATACGGTGCTGAAAAAACATCCCTTCGCGGACAGCGGCCATAGCGGCAACTGACCGCCTGTTACCAAGGATCCACGAAAGCGCCCGGCAGAAGCCGGGCGCTTTGTATCTGACGCCATCTTATGAGTATCCGATACCACTTGCCTCCCGAATGGGCGCCCCAAAGCGGCGTCATGCTCACCTGGCCACGCAGCGACGGGGACTGGAGCCCGGATTACCCCTCCGTGGAACGTTGCCATACCCAGCTTGCGAAAGAGATCAGTCTGCGGGAACACGTGGTCATTGTCTGCATGGATGCGTTGCATGCCGACAAAATCCGCCGCCTGGTGAAAAATGCCGGCGGACGCGTCGAGCGGCTGCACCTGTTCGCGCTGCCCTCCAACGATGCCTGGGCCCGGGATCATGGCCCCATCACGGTGTTAAAAGACGGCAGGCCCACGCTGCTGGATTTCATCTTCAACGGTTGGGGCAATAAATATCCCCATGGCTTTGATGACGAAATTACCCGCAAACTGCATGGCCTGGGGGCCTTCGGTGCCGTCCCCCTGGAAAGTTTCCAGCTGGTATTGGAAGGCGGCAGCATCGAGGTGGACGGCACCGGTACATTGCTGACCACGGAAAGCTGCCTGCTCAACCCGAATCGCAATCCTCACCTGCAACGGAAACAGATTGAATCGGAACTGCGGCGTCTGTTCGGGGTGGATCGCATCCTGTGGCTCAAACACGGCGCCATTGACGGCGACGACACCGACGGCCACATCGATACCCTGGCGCGGCTCTGCGATCCACACACCATTGCCTACCAGACTTGTGATGATAAAAACGACCCCCATTTTGCAGAGCTCAAGGCCATGGAAAACGAACTGCGCGCCTTGCGTCGCCAGGACAACCAAGCCTACACGCTGGTGCCCCTGCCCTGGCCGGCTGCGGTGTACGATCACACCGGCCGGCGGCTGCCTGCAACCTATGCCAATTTCCTCATCATCAACGGCGCGGTGCTGGTGCCGACCTATAATGATGCGGCCGATGCGGCGGCTCTGGCGGCCCTCAAGCCGGTGTTCCCCGGCCGCGATATCCTGCCAATCATGTGCCGGCCGCTGATTTACCAGTATGGCAGTCTGCATTGCGTCACCATGCAGCTCCCGGCAGGTGGGGTTCCGGAAATTAACTTAACATGACAAAACAGAAAGCTCTTGCGGTGGGTCTGGTGCAGCAAAGCTGCAGTGCTGATCGCGGCCGTAATCTTGCGGCGAGTATCAAAGGCATCCGGGAAGCCGTCGAACGCGGCGCCAAACTGGTGTTGTTGCAGGAGCTGCACACCGGCCTGTATTTCTGCCAGGCGGAAGACACCGGGATATTTGATCTGGCTGAGCCAATTCCCGGCCCATCCACAAAAGAGCTGGGCGCAGTGGCTAAGGAGCTGGGCGTAGTCATCGTCGCTTCTTTGTTCGAGCGGCGCGCAGCGGGCATCTATCACAATACTGCGGCGGTCATCGAGAACGATGGCACTCTGGCCGGCATCTACCGCAAGATGCACATCCCGGATGATCCAGGATATTCCGAGAAATTTTATTTCACCCCCGGGGACCTGGGGTTCCGTCCAATTCAAACCTCCGTGGGAAAATTGGGCGTGCTGGTGTGCTGGGATCAGTGGTATCCGGAGGGCGCCCGTTTGATGGCGCTGGCGGGTGCGGAACTGCTGCTCTACCCCACCGCTATCGGCTGGACCGACGAAGACGATGCGGCTGAACAGGCACGCCAGCGGGATGCCTGGATCACCATTCAGCGGGCCCATGCGGTGGCCAACGGCCTGCCGGTAATGGTGTGCAACCGCACGGGCGTCGAGCAAGATCCATCCGGCCGCAGCAACGGTATCCGTTTCTGGGGTTCGAGTTTTATCTGCGGCCCCCAGGGAGAGATCCTGGCACAAGCCGCTACCGATACCCCCAGGGTGCTGACCGCTGACGTGGACTTGGCACGTTCCGAAGCCGTGCGCCGCATCTGGCCGTATCTGCGGGACCGGCGCATTGACGCCTACGGCGACCTGCTGAAGCGCTTCCGCGATTAGGTTTATACAAACCGGCAAGGGATTGCCGCCACGAATTTTATAGCCCCACCCCGCGCGACGGGGTGGGTGCATTTGTGCATTTGAAATCATGAATACGCAACTTCTGACAAGCCTATTGCCCAACACAGCACATCCTTCAGTGCGCTGGGGGCGTCTGTACGGCAGCAGCGCCAGCCTGGCTTTGGCCGAGGCTGCGCAACAAGCCGATGCGCCGCTGCTGTTGGTAACACCCACGGCCCGCGAAGCCGAGCGCATGCTGGCGGAACTGCGTTTCTATCTCGGCAAGCAGGCGCTGCCGGTGAGGTTTTTCCCGGACTGGGAAACGCTGCCCTACGACACTTTCTCCCCTCATCAGGACATCATCTCCGAGCGTCTTGCCACGCTCGCACTGTTGCCTGATATGCGCCGCGGGGTGGTAATCATCGCCGCCGCCACCCTCATGCAACGCTTGCCGCCGCCTGCTTACCTAGCGGGCAACGCTTTCCTGCTCAAAGTGGGGGAACGGCTGGACCCGGAAGCCATGCGTCAGCGGCTCACCGCCGCCGGCTACGCCTCCGTCCCGCAAGTCATGGAGCATGGCGAGTTCGCGGTGCGCGGCGCCTTGCTGGACATCTTCCCGATGGGCAGCCCCACGCCCTTCCGCATTGATCTCTTTGATGAAGAAATCGAAAGCATCCGCCGTTTCGATCCCGAAACCCAGTTGTCTCAGGAACCGTTCCAGGAAATACGGCTGCTGCCGGCACGCGAGTTTCCCCTGGACGAAGACGGCATCCGCGGATTCCGCCGGCGTTATCGTGCGCGTTTCGAAGGCGACCCGCAGAAAAATCCTGTCTACCGCGACGTCAGCAACGGTCTTGCACCAGCCGGTATCGAATACTATGCGGCGCTGTTTTTTGACCAAAGTGCCGGCTTTTTCGATTACTTGCCAGCCGATGCAATCGTCGCATTGCTGGAGGATATCCATGGAGCTGCCGCACAAACCTGGGTGCAGATCGCGGAACGTTACGAACAGTATCGTCACGATATCGAACGCCCACTGTTGCGCCCCGATGAACTGTGGCTGCCGCCGGAAACCATCGAAATCGCACTGGCCTCACGGCCGCGCATACAGCTGCAAAACTTTGAATTCCCGGATAACAGCGCCATGAATTTTGCCACCGCCGCGCCGCCGCCACTCAGAGTGGAAAGCCGTGCCGCAGAACCGGTGGAGAAACTGCTGCAGTTTCTCCAGGATTTCCCGGGACGCGTGCTGTTCGCGGCGGAATCCGCCGGCCGGCGTGAATACCTGCTGGAACTGCTGACGCGTCGCGGCCTGAATCCAGTATCCGTGGAGGATTGGCCAGCGTTTCTCGACAGCGATGCCCGCGTCGCCTTGTGCATCGCGCCCTTGGAACGCAGCCTATTGCTGACGGAAGCCGGGATTACCCTCATCGCCGAAGAACAACTATTCGGCCAGCGCGCCCGTCAATCGAACCGGCGTAGCAACAGCCGCGACCCCGAAAACATCATCCGCGATCTGGCGGCGCTTGCGGAAGGCGCGCCGGTGGTGCACCAGGAGCACGGGGTCGGCCGTTATCTGGGCTTGCAGCTTCTGGAACTGAACGGCATCGAGACGGAATTCCTGATGCTGGAATACGCCGGCGGCGATAAGCTCTACGTGCCGGTTTCTTCCTTGCATCTCATCGCCCGCTACAACGGCAGTGCGCCGGACACCGCACCCCTGCACCGCCTGGGCAGCGATCAGTGGCTCAAGGCCAAGCGTCGCGCTGCCGAGCAGGTCAGGGACGTGGCAGCGGAACTGCTGGATATTTATGCGCGCCGCGCCGCCCGCCAGGGCCACTCTTTCAAATTCGCCGAACTGGATTACCAGGCGTTCGCCGAGGACTTTCCCTTCGATGAAACCCCGGACCAGTTCACCGCCATCAACAGCGTCATCGGTGACATGACCAAGGGCATACCCATGGATCGGGTGGTATGCGGAGACGTCGGTTTTGGCAAAACCGAAGTCGCCTTGCGCGCCTCCTTCGTGGCGGTTCAAGGGGGCAAACAGGTGGCGCTGCTGGTGCCCACCACCCTCCTGGCCCAGCAGCACGCCCAGACCTTCCACGATCGCTTCGCCCACTGGCCGGTGCGTATCGAGGTACTGTCACGCTTCCGCACCGGCAAACAACAACACGCGGTCATGCAGGACATCGCCACCGGCAGCGTCGACATCGTTATCGGAACCCATGCGTTGCTGCGGGACGAACTGAAGTTCAAAGACCTGGGTCTGGTCATCATTGACGAGGAGCACCGCTTCGGCGTGCAGCACAAGGAACAACTCAAGAAACTTCGCGCCCAGGTGGACATGCTGACACTCACTGCCACGCCCATTCCCCGCACTCTCAACATGTCGCTGGCGGGCCTGCGGGAGCTGTCCATTATCGCCACCCCACCGGTCGAACGCCTGGCGGTCAAGACTTTCGTCAGCGAGTGGCAGGACGCGCTCATCCGGGAGGCCTGCCTGCGGGAGATCAAACGCGGCGGACAAGTGTATTTCGTGCACAATAGCGTAGAAACCATCGAAAAGACCGCCGCCAACCTTGCCAAGCTGGTGCCCGCTGCCGAGGTGCGCATCGCCCACGGCCAGATGCACGAACGCGAACTGGAACAGGTGATGCTGGATTTTTATCACCGGCGCTTCAACGTGCTGGTATGCACCACCATTATCGAAAGCGGCATTGACGTGCCCAGCGCCAACACTATCGTCATCCAGCGCGCCGACAAGTTCGGCTTGGCGCAATTGCACCAGTTGCGCGGCCGTGTGGGCCGTTCGCACCACCGTGCCTATGCTTACCTCATTACCCCGCCCAGAAGTTTACTCACGCCGGATGCCTTGAAACGCCTGGAAGCCATCGAGTCCCTCGAGGAATTGGGCGCGGGCTTCACCCTGGCTACCCATGATCTGGAGATACGCGGTGCGGGGGAATTATTGGGCGATGAACAGAGCGGCCAGATCCATGAAGTGGGGTTTACCCTCTATACGGAACTGCTGGAACGTGCGGTGCGCGCCCTTAAATCCGGCAAAGCCGTAGATCTGGATGCACCCCTGGATCACGGTCCGGAAATTGATTTGCACATGACGGCGCTGCTGCCTGCCGATTACATTGACGATGTCCATCTGCGCCTTACGCTTTATAAGCGCATCGCCAGCTGCAAAACTGAAGACGAGCTCGAGGACCTACAGGTGGAGATGATCGATCGCTTCGGTCTGCTGCCGCTACCCGCCAAGACCCTGTTCCGGATCGCCGCACTCAAGCTCAAGGCCTCAGTTCTGGGGGTGCGTAAGATCGAGGCCGGTCCCGCAGGCGGCCGCATCAGCTTCATCGACACCACCACGGTGGACCCAGCCACGGTTATCCAGATGATTCAACAACAGCCACAGCACTATAAACTGGACGGCAGCAACCGCCTGCGTTTCATGCTGGAACTGGAGGACCGGGAGAAACGCTTCGCAGCCGTGGATAGGCTGCTGGCAACACTTGGCAAGAATACTGCGGTGGCCTGATAGCCTGGAACGGTGGCCAGCGTTTACACTAGTCGGCATCTGCAATAATGGTTCGATATAAACCACTACAGGACAGGCGCGTGAAACTGCTGCAAATCAGCCTAGTGTTCTTAACCCTGCTGTTGGTGCCGCTTTGTACCCAGGCTGCAGGCAGTCCCGCGGCATCCAACCCTGCGCCCAACTGGTACGATGTGGACCTCATCGTATTCGGTTATACCGACCCCAGCGCCGGCTCCCTGGAAACCTGGCCAGTCAACCCCGGTATGCCCGATTGGAGCAGCGCCGTACCCCTAACCCCGAACGGCAGCGGACTACCTTATATGCAGCTTGCGCCCTCCGGCTTCCAACTCGCGGGTGATTGGCGGAAACTCGCGCATTCTTCCGGCTACCAACCTCTGCTGCAGGTAGCCTGGACTCAACCGGCCATTGATCGTGCCAGCGCCCCCTTCGTGCGCATCGGCGTGCCGCCGCCGGCTGCACCTGCCGTCGGCACCTCCTCAGCCCCTGCCGCTGCAACCAGCGCCGCACCCGGCACACCGGTCTATGGCACCGCCAGACTCAGTACCACCGGCCCTTACCTGCATTTCGATTTGGATCTGGTTTATCGCGGCGCACCGGCGAAAGTCAGCATACCCGATGCCTCGCAACCACCCGCATCGGGAAATGTCGCGCCGCTGTTCCAGTGGTACCGGCTGACACAGGATCGGCGCATCGATGCCGGTAAACTGAATTATTTCGATCAGCCTTTGTTTGGAGTACTGTTGCTGGTGACGCCAAGCAAAGGGCAATAATCATTCTGGTTATGCTGGCAAGTGCTCTTGCAGCGCCTCAAATACCCTGCCAGCCGCGCTGAAACGGTCAGATTTCCAATTTAAAGTCGCTACTGGCGTAATGGCGTTCAAGGGCGGCGCGTGCCTCGCGCCATTCACGGCTGGAATGCAACTCTTTCCAGGAAATCTCCTTGCGGCTGCGGAGCCGTGACAAACGCCATTGACTCATGGGGTTTTTATAATTACCCATGGCCTGAATGATGCTGATCACGCCACTGCGGCTGTTGCACACAGGCAGCATGTCACAACCTGCATCCAGCGCCGCTAGGGCTCGCTTCACATAATCGCCGGCGCCGGCGGCGCCACGCATGCTCAGATCATCGCAAAACACGACACCTTCAAAGCCAAGACGCCTGCGCAGCTCGCTCTCCACCCAGCGCTGTGAAAAGCTTGCGGGGTGCGCATTCACGACCGGATAAACCACATGCGCCATCATGACTGCCGCCAATTCGAGGCGGATGAGACGCTCGTAAGGTTTGAGATCATGATGGCGGATATCCTCCAGCGACCGCCCATCCACCGGTAACAGATGATGGGAATCCCCGCGCACCGCTCCGTGACCGGGAAAATGTTTGGCCGTAGCCGCCATACCTGCGCGTCGCATGCCGAGAACCCAAGCACGTCCCAACTCACCCACCACCTCCGCTGCATGATGGAAAGCCCGATCTCCGATCACGCTGCTTACACCGTGATCCAGGTCCAGCACCGGCGCGAAACTGATATCCACCCCCACTGCGCGCAGTTCAGCCGCCATAAGCCAGCTACTGCTTTCGGCAAGCCGGCAGCTCATATTCGCGTTTTGATCGTGAAGTTGCCCAAACAATCGCGCCGGCGGCAGCAGAGTGAAACCATCACGAAAGCGCTGCACGCGGCCACCTTCCTGATCTACCGCCACCAGCAGTGGCGGTATGCGCAGAACGTGAATGCTCTTAATCAATGCAGTGAGTTGATCGGGGTCCGCGTAATTGCGAGTAAAGAGAATGACACCGCCCACCAACGGATGATTCAGAAGTGCCCGATCCACGCTTGTGAGTTCAGTTCCAGCTACATCTACCATCAGTGGACCGATGCTCATGCCGAACTCCCGGCATGCGCGAATACCGCCATGGATTCCACGTGGGCGGTGTGCGGAAACATATCCAATATCCCGGCCGACAGTAATTGATAGCCGCGAGCATGCACCAGGAAACCGGCATCACGCGCCAAGGTCGCTGGATGACAGGAGATATATACGATGCGTTGCGGCAATTTTCTGCCCAAGCCTGTGAGTATTTCACGGGCTCCAGCCCGGGGTGGGTCCAACAGCAGGCGATCATAGGATAACTGCCGCCACACGACATCGTTTTGGTCCGCAAATAAATCTGCCCGATAAAAGCTGATATTTGTCAGGCCATTGCGTTCGGCATTGGCGCGAGCCCGGAGCACTAATCCCGGTTCGCTTTCGATACCTACCACCGCATTTGAAACCCTCGCCAGCGGCAGAGTGAAATTGCCTAGGCCGCAGAACAGGTCCAGCACGCGATGTTGCCGCTTTATTTGCAACTCTTCTATGGCGCGCTTCACCAGCTGCCGGTTGATTTCGCCGTTTATTTGGATGAAATCGGTGGGCTCAAAAGCGATCTCTACATTCCACTCTGGCAGACTGTAACTCAGGCTTGTGCGTTCTGTGCCGAGTGGAATGGTGCTGCCTTGCTTGCCTGGCTGTAGATAGAAATGCAAATCATGAGTCTGCTCGAATTCAGATAGTTTTATACGATCCATCCTGTCAGGTTGCGACAAGATACGCAGCACCAGTATGGTCGCGTTGTCCCCCACGGCAACCTCGATCTGAGGAATTCGTTCGGCGATGGTAAGTTTACCTATCAACACGGCAAGAGATTCGATCAGATCCCCGATTTTCGGGTGTAAGGTTTCGCAGCGCCGTATGTTGGTAACGCGCTTACTGTGTTGCTCCACGAAACCCACGTGTACTTGCTCTGGCGAAGGCCCCCGGTGTACCGAAAGGCGTGCGTGCCGCCGATAACCCCACACAGGACCGGTAAGCGGCGGTAGTATTGCCTGCGGTTGTACGTGGCCGATGCGTTTCAGGTTATCAAGCAGGGTTTGTTGTTTTGATGTTATCTGTGCGGCTGGGGCAAGATGTTGCAGGGCACAGCCGCCACAGACGCCGAAATGCTCGCAATGAGGCGGCACACGCTCAATCGATTTGTTATGGACACCCAGCAGGCGGGCTTCATCGTACTCACGCCGGCGGCGAACTATGTGCAAGTCCACGTCCTCTCCAGGCAGCGCCCCCTCGATAAACACGGCCTTGCCGTTGATGCGGATAATGCCGCGTCCGTCATGAGATAGGGCTTCCACATGCCCCCGGGATACGGGGTTAAGCGCACCGCCTCGCACAATCTGCCGCAAACCCATCAAGCACCCGCCGGCTGATCAAATGCGGGGGACCACGCGGCCAAGAACTCATTGAGGTGCGGCTTGTTCGCATGGGTGAGCGCCTTTCGTACCCGTGCGCATTCATCAAGATAGCGGCTCTGTTCAAGTCGGCCGCGCATCAATTCAAAACGCAGATATATAAGGTAGGTGTTAAGCGTATCGGTCTCACAGTAATCGCGGATACGCTCGATCTCACCAGCCAAATACGCATCCCAGACTTTGCTGCCATGCATACCCAGTTTTCCGGGCAACCCCAGCATCTGGGCGATCTCGTCCAGCGGCGCGGCGCCGCGCAACTGAAATCCGGCAAGTACATCCATGAGATCGGTGTGACGCCAATGGAAGCGGGACAGGTAATTGTTGTAGCGGAAGCCGGTCTCGGTTTCGCCCGTTTCCCAATAGCGTGGAGCGATGATGCCATGCCGCAAAGCCCGGTAATGCAGCACCGGTAGGTCGAACCCACCACCGTTCCAGGAAACCAGGTCTGGCGTGAATTTTTCGATGCCTTCGTAGAAGCGGTTGATAATTTCCGCCTCGCCGGATTCCGGCACGCCCAAGGTCCAAAGCTTGAAATCATCGCCGCGTCGCAGGGCAATTGAAATCGCCGTGATGCGGTGCAAATGCAGCGGCAAGAATTCACTGCCACCGGTTTCCTGACGACGTTGCTGGAACATGGCGCGCGCCGTGTCCTCATCCGACAGGCCTGCAAGCCCGTACAGGCGCCGGCCAGCCTCCACATCCGGAATGGTCTCGATATCGAAAGCCAGAACGTTCATGCGCCACCTTGCAGCCGGGACTCGCAGTGTAGCAAACCCAAAGGCAATAGGTCGAAACCTTTGACCGCCACGGAGAAAAGCCGCACCATAACGGTTCCATAAAACCAATATCCCCACATGCGGAATCATGGACATACACTCACACGCATCCGATCGCCATGCCGCTTGCGGCAGCACGCCTGATCGACGGGGAATTGCATAATGATGCGGGTCAAACGCACTTCGCGGAACAGCCTTCCATGCTAGAAGACGGCCGACATTGCCGAATCCAGCGGGTGATAGCCGTTACACACTTTCACCACTGATGCCAATGATATTGCATTCTCATAGGTTACTTATTGGTTCTTCCTTGCCCAAGGAAAACACCGCTGTGATTGCGGCGGTGTATTCGAATATTGAGCAGATCGTGCAACATGCGGTGGAATTATTCCAGACAGACAGATATCCATCGTGTCATGGAAGTTTTTATGCTCGCTGCTTGAGTCTGCATTGCAACAATTTCCAGGCCAATACTCCCAACTTTACGTGCATGCAACTCATGCGGTTCAGAATCGTGTCACAACAGCAGGAAGCTACGCCATGATCCGCAACTGGGGTATCCGCAGCCGTGTTTTGCTTTTGGCGCTCGTGCCGGTGGTGTGCCTGGGATTTGTGCTAGGCACATACTTAACGCGTGTTCGTGTGCATGATTTGCATGCCTCAGAACAGGCCCTGGGAGATACACTTGCTACGCAGCTGGCATCGGCCAGTGAATATGGCGTGTTCTCCAATAATGTGCGAATCCTGCGGACGCTGGCACAAGCCGTCTCCCGGGAGCCGGGGGTCGAATCGATAACCATCACTGATCGCTATGACCATATCCTCGCCCAAGTTATCCATCCTACCCCGCAGGGGCGCGGACTTATAAACAATGCGACGCAGCGTATTGGCACTGAAACTGGCTTGGCGAGCACCTTGACATTCACCCGGCCCATCATCCTACAGTCCATTCCCGCCGGTGGATTAAACGAGTTACTAAAGAACGACGGCAAAACTCCAGCCTCGTTGGCTGGGCAATTCCAGTTACTTGGCAAAGTAACTGTGAAATTGTCAGAAGCACATTATGCCGCACGTCAGACCCAGATTATCGTGAACGGCGGCATCATTATGCTGAGCTGCCTTGCGCTCAGCATTCTGTTGGCATTGGTGATCGGCGGCAGTGTAGCCGTGCCCATTACACGGGTAATTGAAATGGTCAGTCGCTTCAGTTCCGGTGATCATGCCACGCGCGTACCTGAACGTTCCGGCGGTGAGATCGGCCAGCTTGAGAGTGGTATCAATCTTATGGCGGCGAATGCAGAACGCTCGCAGCAGGAACTCAAAATCCAAGTGAATCAGGCCACCGCGGAACTGCGGGAAACAATGGATGAAATGGAAGTCAAAAACGTCGAGTTAGATTTGGCTCGCAAGCGTGCGTTGCAAGCAAGCCGGGCGAAATCCGAATTTCTATCCAATATGAGTCATGAGATACGCACGCCCATGAATGCTATCGTGGGATTTGCCGGGCTGCTTGCAAAAACCAGGCTCAATAAAGATCAGCGCGATTACCTGGATACCGTTCAGCACTCAGCCGCCATACTACTGGCACTCATAGACGATGTCTTGGGCCTGCAGAGTCTGGAAGCGGGCAAGCCCATACAGCCCGTGGCGTTTAACCTGCGGGAGCTGCTGGAGCAAGCCATTACGTTGCTCGCACCTGAAGCATATCAGAAGGAATTGGAATTGATTTCATACCTGCCAGTGGACCTGCCCGTGAATTATATGGGCGACGCAGTCAAGATTTCGCGCGTGCTTATAAACCTTTTGAGCAACGCGGTGAAATTCACGGAACAAGGTCATGTAAAGCTCAGCGCGCGTGCTATAAAAACGAGCATGCATGCAATTACGCTGCGTATCAGCGTACAGGATACCGGTATTGGCATTCAACACGAACACATCAAAGAACTGTTCAAACCCTTCACAATGCTCAATACCGTCACCGGTCAGCGCTACTCCGGCACAGGCCTGGGACTCGCCATCAGCCGGCAGCTGATGGATGCTTTAGGTGGTACCCTGAATGTATTCAGCCGCCCAGGTGAAGGCAGTGAATTCCGCATGGAACTCGCGCTTGACCTTCTGCCTGCGTCGCCCGGCCTGCTTCCCGCCAATTCACATGGCCGGGCACTGCTCTATGAATCGCAACCCGGTATGACCACGGCCATGCAGTCAAGATTGGAAGGCCTCGGCCACACGGTGGTTGCGTGTAACAACTTTAGCAGGCTATCCACGCAGTTGCATTCGGCGACTAAAGCAGGTTTTGACGTGCTGATACTCTCCCTGAGTTATAACGAAGTTCGCGATTGCAGCAAGTTTAGCGGCCTTCGGAGAGGTGGCAAGACACCCCCCGTGATAGTACTCATCAATTCCCTCGAAAGCAGTGTGCAGCAAAGAATATCTAAAGCCGTGGACGGGGTGTGCTTACCCAAGTGCGTGGATACGCCTACGCTCGAAGAGAAAATACGCCGGCTGCTGCCGCGATACTCATCGGAGCAGGTGCCAAAACCACGCGGACTGACCATTATCCAGCGACCGCTGATAGGCCGTAATGTACTCGTAGTGGAAGATAATCGCATCAACCGCCGCCTCATATCCTTGCAGCTTCGCGAACTGGGTGCCGATGTGATGCAAGCGGAAAATGGCGCTGCTGCGCTCGCTTGCTTCGCAGACAAACGTCCGGATGTCATCCTCTTGGATATGCGACTCGGACGGGAAACCGGCCTGGAAGTGGCCAAAAAACTCGTCCAGGCTGCGAAGGGATACCCTGTCCCCATTCTCATGCTCTCCGCGACCCGCGAGGAAGCATCATTTGAAGTATCACGCTCTCTCGGCATCCGCCGCTGGTTACTTAAACCGGTAGATGAACAGGTCCTGGAACAGGCTCTGCTGGCGGCTGTTTTAGCTGCACCGCCCAATACTCCAGCCAAGTCTGATTCGCTGGAGGAATTAAAAACAGCCTTGACAAAACTGCGGCCTGAAATCCTCGCCATGCTGCGACAGGATTTGCCGACGCAGCAGCAAGCCATATTAAGCGCCTGGGAGCGAAATGATATTGTCGCCCTACAGGAAGCGCTGCATATCCTGCATGGGACCGCGGCCGTGTGCAGGCTTGTACAATTGAAAGCTTACTGCAGCACAATGGAAAGCATGCTGATTAAACAATCACGGATCGAATATATTTCACCATTTGAAATGAAACTCAAAGAGGAAATAACCAGGGTGATTGCCCTACTTGAAACCGGCAACCATGAGCCTGACGGTAGTGCGTAGAGCAGCACCTATGCCGGATAGCCATTGAAGGTTTCAGGCTGTCGGCACGGTACTCCTCAGAATCACCGCCATAGCCAATACCATTCCGGCCTCGTCGCTCAAACTTATAAACGCTTCACCGGCGCCAAGGGTCTTGCATACCGCCCGGCCACGTTCCGAGAAGATCACTAACGGACGGCCACGCACGTCTGGGACGCTACCCGTATCCCGCACCCACATGCCATGGCGAAAACCGATGCCCAGCGCCTTAACCACCGCTTCCTTAGCGGCAAAACGCGTGGCCAGATAACGCACGGGATTCTGGCTGCGCTCGAACCCGTCCATCTCCTCAGGCATGAGAATGCGTTTGGAAAAATGTGTGCCAAAGCGTTGCCAGGCACGCTCAATGCGCCGCACTTCCACCAGATCGGTGCCGATCCCTAGAATCATAGACTGCGCGCATCTCGAACCAGTTGTTTCATTTCCATGACCGCGGTGGTCAAGCCCACCATGAGTGCACGCGAGACGATGGCATGACCGATATTCAGCTCGGTAATCCCGGGAATGGCCGCCACTGGAATAACATTATGGTAATGCAGGCCATGACCCGCATGCACTTCCAACCGCCCTTGCAATGCAAGTTGCGTGGCTTCCCTCAAGCGATGCAGTTCTTCCGCCTGAACACGGCTGTCCGTCGCATCCGCATAGCGGCCGGTGTGCAACTCGACTACCGGCACACGCAAGGATGCGGCTGCCTCAATCTGCTCCTGATCCGGATCAATGAACAGGGCCACGCGCACACCTGCATCCATCAATTGTGCGCAGACTGACGCAAGCGATTTGTGTTGCACACACACATCCAGGCCGCCTTCTGTGGTGAGTTCCTGGCGGCGTTCCGGCACCAGGCAGCAATCCTGCGGCTGCAACTCACAGGCGAATTTGAGCATTTCGCTGCTGGCGGCCATTTCCAGATTCATTCGCGTCTGTAATACAGAATGCAACAGCCGTACATCCCGTTCCTGGATGTGCCGCCGGTCCTCGCGCAGATGCACGGTAATGCTGTCGGCGCCGGCGTTCTCCGCAAGCCGCGCTGCTTCCACCGGATCCGGATAGCGAGTCCCGCGGGCCTGCCGCAAAGTGGCTACATGATCAATATTGACGCCAAGCTGAATAAACTGGGCCATTCGCACGCACCTCCGGCAACGCAACATCCATCTTCATTATCGCTTCAAACCCGGACTTTCCCAAAGGCACGCATGACTTCGCGGGTCTTGAGAGGACGCCCGCCCAGCAGCTCGTCCAGCAAAGTCTGCAACAGATGGCGGACATCACGAAGTTGTTCGGGCTGCTGAAAATCTCCGCTGGCGAGCGCCAGCAGCGCACCACCCCTGATGTTTACCCCGGTACCGGCCGCACCCCCAATCCGCACCGGACCTTGTTCCGGCTCGTACCGGTACATAGCATCTGTTTCCAACGGCTGGCCTGTAGCTGCATCCCGCTCCAGATTCAGCCCATAACCCAGAGCCGCCAATAAATGCTTTTCAAACAAGCGCAACGCCGGAGCGGTTGCCTGCGTAAGCCGACTGAGCGCATGTCCGTATTGGCCGAATAGCCCAGGCTGGGGATCCAGACGCGGCAACAGGCGCAACAGCAGTTCATTCATATAGAAACCACTCATCAATGCACGTCCCGAGAGCGCATGCGGCCCATCGCCCGCTTCGGCAGCAGTGAGCGTAGCCAACTCTCCACCGCCCACCCAGGACAGTAGCAGCGGCTGGAACGGCCGCAGCACCGCACGCCAGGGTGAGTTGGCACGCCGTGCGCCGCGCGCCACCAGCCCCAACCGGCCATGATCATGGGTGAACACCTCCACCAGGCGGCTGGTTTCACGCCAGTCATATTGATGCAGTACATATGCCGGAATCAGTGTTACGCGTTCGCTCGTTCTCATGAATCAGTCGGCCAGGCCCAGGGTGTCCAGGGCGCGCTCGTCATCCGTCCAATGGTCGCGCACTTTCACCCACAGGCGCAGAAACACCTTGGACTGAGTTTCACGCTCCAGTTCCAGTCGGGCTGCCTGGCCGATTTGCTTGAGCATGGCGCCTTTGTGACCGATGACGATGGCCTTCTGCCCTTCGCGTTCCACCCAGATCATGGCGCCGATGTGCAGGACACTGTCCTTAAGACGGTATTCCTCCACGCCTACCGCTATGGAATACGGCACCTCCTGTTCCAGTGCTTGCATGAGTTTCTCGCGTATACACTCCGCGGCGCGCAGAATGCCATCTTGATCCGTCAGTTGCTCTTCCGGGAACAGCCTGAGTGATTCCGGCAATAGCGGCTTGAGCAGATTTTCGAGCTGGGGAATATTTTCCCGGGTACTGGCGGAAACCGGCACTATAAACTTGAAATCAGCCTTTGCTTGAATGCTATCGAGATAGGGAAGCAGTGTGGTACGTGCCTTAAGCTTATCAATTTTGTTCACTGCCAGCGCTAGTGGACGTTCTAGTGCCGCACAACGAGACAAGGCATGATCATCGTCCTCCGTCCAGTGGCCCGCTTCCACTACCAGCAGCACAATATCGGCTTCCGCGATTGCGTTGCTGGCCGCGCGGTTCATGCGGCGGTTAATGGCGCGCTTGGCATCCAGATGCAGGCCGGGTGTATCCACATATACAAACTGTGTATCCGCGGTAGTATGAACGCCAAGAATTCGGCGGCGCGTGGTTTGTGGCTTAGTGGTGACGATGCTGACTTTGGCTCCCACCAGAGCGTTGACGAGCGTGGACTTGCCCACGTTTGGCCGTCCCGCCAAGGCGATAAAACCACAGCGAAAACCGGTTTCAGGCATTCGGCAACAACTCGAGCACACGCCGCGCAGCTTTTTGTTCAGCAGCACGGCGGCTGCCGGCCGTACCCTGGGCGCGGATGTCTAGTGCCTTCACCTGACAGCTCACCTGAAATACCTGCTGATGGGCTTGCCCACTCACCGACTCCAAACTGTACAGTGGCAGAGGTAAGTCACGTGCCTGCAGTATTTCTTGCAACTGGGTCTTACAATCCTTGAGCGTTTCCGGAAGAGCCGGCGTTACAAGCCGTGCATTGAATAGGCGCAGTACAACGGTTCGCACACCCTCAAAGCCGCCATCGATATAAATTGCTCCCAACAATGCTTCCAAGGCGTCAGCAAGAATAGAATCGCGGCGTTGACCGCCGCTCTTAAGTTCTCCCGATCCAAGCGTCAAATAATCCCCGAGTTCAAGGTCGCGGGCGACCGCCGCCAAGGTATCTTGGTTGACCAGACTGGCGCGCAGGCGCGTCAATACGCCCTCGTCGAGCTGCGGATGCTCTTCGAACAACTCCACCGATATCACAGCATTCAGCAGAGCATCACCGAGGAATTCCAAGCGTTCATTATTATTACTACCCGCACTGCGGTGCGTCAAAGCTTGCAGTAATAATTGCGCGTCGCTGAAACTGTAATCAAGTACCGTTACCAGCTGCTTAAAGGAATCGCTCAATGTGGATTGACCTGATAGGTCCGGTGGAAATGGACTAGCAAGTCGACGTTGCCGACGAAATCCGTCCGTGATTCATAATCCAGCGTCATAATTATTCCATTACCATCTTGAGATGGCGCTATGGCTACATTGTCCTTAGGAGTAACATCGTTTACGCCATTTATAGTAAAAAGATTATCAATACTAAGCCTGATCTGCTGCGGCGTCTCGCCGACCTCAACATGTGATGCAACAGTGTTCATAGTGGAGTTAATCGAGTAGTACTCCATATAAATTGGAAATAATCTGAAGCCAAACCAGACTACGAACATGATCAATGCAATAAGGATGATCCAACTGATCAATGTCAGGCCTGCTTGATGATTGTGGCTCTTCATAATATCTCTCCAGAATCTGACAGCATAACTGTTGTTGTTGATAAAATAATCAATGTATTACCGTACCGACACGATGCCAGAGCTTGGCTTCGTGAAATGCGTCCCAGTTCATCCAGACGAAAAACGCCCGGCCTACCAGATCATGCTCCGGGACAAAGCCCCAGTAGCGGCTGTCAAAACTGTTGTCGCGATTATCACCCATGACGAAATACTCTCCCGGTGGCACAGTCCATTCACCTTGAACATACTCAGCTCCGGGGATGATGAGCAAATCATGAGTCCTATTGCCGAGTTTCTCCTGGTGCAAAATTGCACCCATCACATCCAACCCAGCATAGAGACCGAGGGCCTTATCGGGAACTTGAACGCCATTGATATACAGGGTTTCTCCGCGGTAGACAATATGGTCACCGGGGAGACCGATGATGCGCTTTATATAATCGACACCTGCCGAACGCCGGACTTCCTGCAACCCGCCCGGACCACAGGCCGGGTTCTGCTCACAGTACCGCAGCGCCGAAGCCTCAGGATAGTGGAATACCACCACATCGCCGCGATGTGGCTCACCAATCGGGAGTATCTTGTTACGAATAACCGGCAGCCGCAGTCCATAATCGAATTTATTGACCAGGATGAAATCCCCCACCAGCAGGGTCGGAACCATGGATGAAGACGGTATATGGAAAGGTTCCACCACAAAAGTGCGCAATAACAATACAATCAGGAAGACCGGGAAAAATGATTTAGCGTACTCCAGTAGAATTGGATCACGGTATTTCTTGTCTACAGCTTCAGCAACGCCGCCGCCGGCCCGGGTCTCATGAACAACCCCAGCTTTCGAACGGCGCCGCCTGGCGAAGAATAGTGTATCGAGCAGCCAGATCAGGCCTGTCACGATAGTTGCCAGAGTCAATAAAGCTTCTAAGTCAAAATCCATTCTGTTTACCCTTCAGTGTTATTTAGTGCAAACGCTACTTCTTACCCACATGTAAAATCGCAAGAAAGGCTTCCTGTGGAATCTCCACGGTACCAATCTGCTTCATGCGTTTCTTGCCCTCTTTCTGCTTCTCCAGTAGCTTACGTTTGCGGGTAATATCGCCACCGTAACATTTTGCGGTCACATTCTTGCGCAATGCTTTTACCGTGGTTCGAGCAATAACATGCGTACCTACGGCTGCTTGTATCGCTACTTCGAACATTTGTCGTGGAATCAGTTCCTGCATTTTTTCGCATAGTTCCCGACCTCGAGAGTACGCGTGATCCTTGTGGATGATGCACGAAAGTGCGTCTACCCGATCGCCATTGATCAGCAAATCCAGTTTCACCAAAGGTGCTGCCTGAAAGCGCATAAAACTGTAATCGAACGACGCATATCCGCGGCTCACGGATTTCAATCGATCGAAGAAGTCCATCACTACCTCGCTCATGGGCAATTCATAGGTCAAAATAACCTGGGAACCATGGTAGATCATTTTCTTTTGTGCGCCGCGCTTTTCGATGCACAAACTGATGACTGAACCCACATACTGCTGTGGCACTAATATATTGGCGGTGATTATGGGCTCGCGGATCTCGTCAATCCTGTCTACCGCCGGCAGTTTGGCTGGATTATCGACATACAGAATTTCTCCGGCCGTGGTCAATACCTGATAAATCACCGTGGGCGCGGTGGTAATCAACTCCAGGTTATATTCCCGCTCCAGACGTTCTTGTACGATGTCCATATGCAGCAGCCCTAAAAATCCGCAACGGAATCCAAAACCCAAAGCCGTAGATGTTTCCGGCTCAAAATGTAGGGCGGAATCGTTGAGACGCAGTTTTTTGAGCGCTTCGCGGAAATTCTCGTAATCATCCGAACGTGCCGGATACAAGCCTGCAAATACCCGTGGCTGCACTTGCTTGAACCCGGGTAAGGGCGCGCTACAGGGGTTGTGGGCGTAGGTCAGGGTATCCCCAACCGGCGCGCCGTCAATTTCCTTTACGCCAGCGATCACATAACCCACTTCGCCAGTGGCAAGTTCTTCCTTGTCGTGCATCTTGGGGGTGAATATTCCCAAACGATCGACCTCGTGACTGCGGCCGGTGGACATGACCAGGATTTTCTGGCGTCGCCTGAGGCTGCCATTCATCACGCGCACCAGCGAAACCACGCCCACGAAATTATCGAACCAGGAATCAATGATGAGGGCCTGCAACGGGGCTTGCGGATCGCCTTTGGGCGGAGGTATGCGGCGCACGATCTCTTCCAGCAGATCGGCTACACCAGCACCGGTCTTGGCACTCACGCGGAGGGCATTCCGCGCTTCAATGCCGATGATCTCCTCGATCTCGCGGCTGACCTTGTCGGGCTCCGCATTCGGCAAATCAATCTTGTTTATAACCGGCATCACTTCAAGCCCCTGCTCGAGGGCGGTATAACAATTGGCCACGCTCTGGGCCTCGACACCCTGGGAGGCGTCCACCACCAGCAGCGCACCCTCGCAGGCGGCCAACGAACGGGATACTTCGTAGGAAAAATCCACGTGCCCGGGCGTATCGATGAAATTCAACTGGTAGCTCTGCCCGTTGCGGGCTTGGTACTGGAGGGAGACACTCTGCGCTTTGATGGTGATGCCCCGTTCGCGTTCGATGGGATTTGAGTCCAGCACTTGCTCCCCCATCTCGCGTGCCGTCAAGCCTCCACAAATCTGGATAAACCGGTCCGCGAGAGTGGATTTGCCGTGATCGATGTGAGCAATGATGGAGAAATTGCGGAGGTTCTGCATGTCCACGGTGGGCTAGGCTATGCTCTTGAGATGAGTATTCGAGAAAATTATATTATAATTCAGTATATTACTGATTATTTTTAATAGCTATTCTCAGGAAAAGAATGTCCCTTTGAGTCCAGGTTTATGGGTTCTCGCCGGGTGAGACAAAGCCGGGCCATTATACCGGCTTAGGGCTCTAATTCAGCGGGTTTCCAGGTAATCCTCCAGGCTGGATCGGTCAAGCCTGCCCAAGCCCAGGAGGGTAGCTCCGCCCATCAGCACCGGTACTTGCAATCCATAACGCTGCTTCAGTGCCGCATCGCTATCCACATCCACCAGGCTCAACTGCAGCCCATCACCGTAGATGGCATGAAGTTCAGCAAGCATCTGTTCACAAAGGTGGCAGTCCTGGCGGTAATAAAGAGTCAGCGGAGGACTCATCAACCGCTAACCTCAAGCAACAGCAACCGGCTTTCAGCGGGCCGCTTGACCGGCATTGGCACCGAGCATGCGGCAGGCGAGTACTTCTGCAAGTGCGGAAACTGATGCGGACTGGTCGTGGCCGTGACATTCCTCAAAACGACTACCTCTATACTCTTTGCTCGATACCCGTATCCTGGCAGCAATTACGGCTCTCCGTTCCAACATCCCACTACCGAGACCGCCCGGCCGGCATTGTCGTTCAAGCCCATTCACCCCACCAGTGGCACACTTCAGGGTTGCGGCTGGAGTCGCATGGATTGGGCAATGAGTTCAACCGTTTCCGGCGGCACTTCACCTACTACGGTGATGTTATGGTTGCCCAGCTGACGCCCAAAGGCACTTACCACACCCATACGCGAAGGTCCAATAAGCTCATGGCGACCCGGCATGGTGGTCTCGGCAAATACAGATACTGAGGCCAGACCGTCGCTGAACACCAGATGGCGCACCGGCTCTGGGGTGCCCGCTAACCGCTGCACCTCATTCAAAGACAGCTTAAAGCCCGGCGGTAGTTGTGCGGCATCCCAAGCTAGGCGGGCTTCGGCCACGGGCAGTTTCTCGCTGTCGCCCTGAATGTTCCAGATATATCCTGGTTTTATCTCAGTGGATATAAGAGCCGCGTTCGGGATTTCCTTTGGGTAGTGTATTGATGTGAACATAACCCGTTCCACAGTGCGGCCATCCTGAGTTATTAGATCAGAGCGTAACAGCATGGCGGTATGCGCATCAATCCATAATTTATAACCGTAGCGATATCGATCTCGTGGCTCAATGCTAATGATCTTACAGTGATGATCGGCAATCCGGTCTTCGCCCAGGTCCTTGAAGCGGTATTGGGCAACGAGTTTCTGCGCATTCACGGCTTGAGGTATGGCCGCCGGGAAATGGGCGGCCGCGTAACGTCGCTCTATAAGTACGGAGTGGCTTTCCGGGAGAATACACTTGACCTCCTTGTGATCCCGTATTACCTCGCGCTGGGGTCCTGTCAGCGATATCAGCCGCTCTATTCCGCCTTTGGCATCAGCACGGTGAGTAACCCGCATGGTTTCCAGCTGATTTGCATAAATATAGACAAAGGTACCCTCATAGTTAAGGGTGCGCAGTGCTGCATTCATGCGATTCAACCAGAATGCGGCTCTGTTTTCAGTCGTGCCCGCAAAGGCCGCTGGTATCAACAATGCCGCTAGCAGCAACGGCAGTGTCCAGCGAAATAACGAATTCATCGCTTATCCGGTTGATTCGGAGTTCGTGGAATCCGCGGTGCTTGGTATTTTTGTCCGTGTTGAGCAGCAGTTAGATAAAGATAAGGCAGCATGCCCTGTTGCTCGAGCGCGGAGGAAATCTCATTGTGATTGATAATGTAATTACTCAGCTGCGCCTGCACTTGTGGCACATTGCCGTTCCAGGTCGCGTTGCGTACCATGCCATTGCTGATATAGCTGGCTTGCATTGGCTCTGCAGGGGGTACAATTTCAGAAGGTGCCGAGGCCGGCTGCATGCGTGTCCCGTCGTAACGCAAGCCGAGGATCGCGACCACCGCGACACATGCCGCTACTGCCATGCCTGCGGCGGTTTTGCTGAAATTGCGAATCAATCTATCGTCATGCTTCTTGATTATCGCAGCTTCATGCTCCAGTGCCGTCATGACGCGGTCAGCGAAGTTCCGGGTATCTATCTGCGGCAGTGCCTTGCGCATGGCCTCCCCAATGAGATAATAGCGTCCCCAGCAGATGCCCAGGTATTTTTCTAAAGCGAAGCGGCGCGCCAGCAGCTCATGTTCGCCCGCCGGCAGCTCATCGTCGGCCAATGCCGAAACCTGTTCTCGCAGTTTTTCCGTCATCATGTCTGCATCACACTAATAATCCAAAAGCGGGCGCAACTTTTCATTGATGGCATCACGTGCCCGAAAGATCCGCGAACGCACCGTGCCCACCGGACAAGACATCGCTTGTGCAATTTCCTCGTAACTCAGACCCTCTATCTCGCGGAGCATGATAGCGGTACGTAAATCCTCGGGTAGTTCATCAATGGCGTGCTCTACCGTTTTTTGTATCTCTTGCGTAAGCAGTAAGTGCTCAGGCGTATCCATATCCTTGAGGCGCGCCTGCATGTCATACTGTTCCGGATCTTGAAGATCCACGCCATGATCCAAGGGCCGACGACCCTCGGCCACCAGAAAATTCTTGGCGGTATTGATGGCGATGCGGTACAGCCAGGTATAAAACGCGCTCTCGCCGCGGAACCCGGGGATTGCCCGATATGCCTTTATGAACGCCTCCTGCGCCACGTCCAGCGCCTCGCTGCTGTCGTGCACGTAGCGGGAGATCAGCTTGATGATCTTGTGCTGATACTTGCGCACCAACACGTCAAAAGCTGCCCTGTCGCCCCGTTGCACGCGCTCGACCAGCATCTGGTCGGAATCGGCCTTGCCCGGCCGGGCTTCAAAGACCGGCTTGGGGCTATGCATGCGTTTGGTTCATAGACAAATACTGGGACAGATAGTTCGCCAAAGAGAACTGGATACGGGTATATTTGCATCCCGCGGAGCCTCTGGGGCCCTGGTGCTACATTCTAGCAGCCTCTGAGAGATCGGCGAACCATGCAGCAGACCCTGAGCTACGACGTCCTCATCCTCGGCAGCGGTGCCGCCGGACTGACCCTGGCTCTATGCTTGCCTGAGCGCTACCGCATCGCCCTGGTCTCCAAGGGCCCGTTGTCGGAGGGCAGTACTTTGTATGCCCAAGGGGGCGTGTCCGCCGCCCTCGACAAGACCGACTCCGTCGAATCGCATATCGAAGACACCCTTGACGCGGGCGCCGGTCTTTGCGATCCCCGTGTCGTCCGTTATGTGGTCGAACAGGGGCCAAACAGCATCCGCTGGCTCATTGCCCAGGGTGTGCATTTTACCCGCGATCATGAGTCGAACGATTCCGGCGCCTACCATCTGACCCGCGAGGGCGGTCATAGTCACCGGCGCGTAGTGCACGCCGATGATGTCACCGGGCGCGAAATTGAAACCACATTGGAAAAGTTGGTGCGCGCTCGTACCAATGTTACCGTGCTGGAACAGCATATTGCCGTGGACCTGATCACCGCGGCCAAGTTGGGCCTGCCGGAGCCGCGCTGCCACGGCGCCTACCTGCTGGATCGGCGCACACAACATGTGCATACGATTGGAGCGCGGTACGTAGTGTTGGCCACCGGCGGCGCCAACAAAGTGTATCTCTACACCACCAATCCGGACAGTTCCAGCGGCGACGGTATCGCCATGGCCTGGCGCGCCGGCTGCCGCGTGGCCAACATGGAATTCATGCAGTTCCATCCCACTTGTCTATTCCATCCCGTCGCCAAATCCTTCCTAATCAGCGAGGCCGTGCGCGGCGAAGGCGGAAAACTGCTGCTGCCGGACGGAACGCCCTTTATGCATAAATTCGATACGCGCGAGGAAATGGCGCCGCGCGATATCGTGGCCCGCGCCATTGACCATGAAATGAAACGTCTTGGTACCGACCATGTGTTGCTGGACATCAGCCACAAACCGAAAACTTTCATCCAGGAACACTTCCCTACCATCTATGCGCGTTGCCTGAGCTACGGCTACGACATGGCGGAAGGGCCGATCCCGGTGGTGCCGGCGGCACATTACACCTGTGGCGGCGCGTTGACCGACTTGCGCGGGCGCACCGATTTGCCAGGTCTGTATGCCATCGGCGAAACCGCGTATACGGGATTGCATGGCGCCAACCGCATGGCCAGCAACTCCCTGCTGGAATGCATTGTCTTCGGTAACGCCGCGGCTTTGGATATCGCTGACGCAAATGACGGTCCGCAACACCCTCGCGACCTGCTGAAATGGGATGAAAGCCGGGTCACGGATTCAGATGAGGAGGTTGTGGTCTCGCACAACTGGAGCGAGCTCCGCCACTTCATGTGGGATTACGTAGGAATTGTGCGTACTAGTAAACGTCTTAAGCGCGCCCTGAGCCGTGCAGAGTTGCTACTGCATGAGATCGAAGAATATTATGGGAATTTCCGCATCACCGGCGATCTGATCGAATTGCGCAATCTAGCGCAGGTCGCAAAACTCATCATCCAATCGGCCATACAGCGCAAGGAAAGCCGCGGCCTGCATTACACCCTGGATTACCCGGAAGTTGACAATCAGAACGCACCCCAAAGCACCGTGCTAGTGCCGCCAAATTTTGCCGCCAACCATCAGGCAGTGAACTGGGAAATTCCGTAATTCCATTGCCTTTCCCGGCCCTGAAGGCCGATGCAACCAGGAAATTTCAGCTTTTAGGGACTCCATATTTCAACAGTATTCGCAACCGCCGCAAACCTTGCATGCTGCAACTGTCCCGTGCCAACACCACCGCGCGTCGCTTGCCTGCGGAGGTACGGAAATGCGCAATCACAAACCAGCTCCCCAGATGCGCTTCCGGCATAAGCTCCATATTTTGAGTGGTCCCGCGGTAATCGGTAATGCTCCACCCGCCCTCCAATGACCAGCGCAAGCGCTTGGGTGTGCGCCGCCAGAAAATGACCACGTTCCACATCAAGCTGCCGAGGATGGCGAGAAATATGACCAGGCGACTTGAGATTGCCAAAGGCAGTTGCGCACAGACTACCGCTGCCGTCACGTGTATGGCGAATAACAAAGTCGCCATGAGCCGCGATGGGTGAATTTCAAACTCGAGAGGTTCGCTGTAAGGCGTCGATGACACGGCGCTGCTCCACGGCCTCGGGCGATGCGCGGCCCACGATGTAGGACATCAAGACGGGGTCAGGCAACTCCAGCAACGCTGCAAACGCATGCTGCTCTGCCAATGCTGCCTGGCTGAAGCGGGTATTCAGATACGCCTCCAGCAGTACATCCAGTTCTTTCATGCCGCGGCGGCACTGCCAGCGCAGACGGGATAACTCAGACATGGCGCATTAATCCGCCCTTGATAGAGCTGCCAAACTGTCCATCCAGCAACAGACCGTAGCACGAAAGTTTAGTGTTCCCTCTCGACCAGGAGCTTCTTGATTTCTGCGATGGATTTGGCGGGATTGAGCCCCTTGGGACAGGTACGGGTGCAGTTCATGATGGTATGACAACGATACAGCTTGAACGGATCCTGCAGTTCATCCAGCCGTTCGCCGGTGGTCTCATCACGGCTGTCCGCGATCCAGCGGTAGGACTGGAGCAAGAGCGCCGGACCCAGATAGCGATCGGGATTCCACCAATAGCTGGGGCAAGCGGTCGAGCAGCATGCGCACAAAATGCACTCATACAGCCCATCAAGTTTTGCGCGCTCTTCCTTTGACTGCAATCTTTCACGGTCCGGCGGCGGTGACTCAGTACGGATCCAGGGTTTGATGGATGCGTATTGGGCAAAGAAATGCGTGAGATCCGGTACCAGGTCTTTTATCACCGGCAGGTGCGGTAACGGATAAATCTTCACATCGCCCTTGATGTCTTTAATATCATGGGTGCAGGCGAGCGTGTTGGTACCGTCGATATTCATGGCACATGAACCGCACACCCCTTCGCGGCAGGAACGACGCAAGGTCAAGGTGGCGTCAATCTCGTTTTTGATTTTCAGCAGCGCATCCAACACCATCGGCCCGCACTTGTCCAAATCAACTTCATAGGTGTCCATGCGCGGATTCCGGCCGCTGTCCGGATCGTAACGGTATACCTGGAAACGTCGGATGTTCTTGGCACCTTCCGCCGCCTTCCAGGTCTTGCCTTGCTGGACGCGGGAGTTCTTCGGTAATGTGAATTCGGCCATGATTCCAACCTCTGATCAGTAGACCCGCTTTTTCGGCGGGAATGCCTTGATATCGTCCGACAGGGTGTAACTGTGCACCGGCCGGTAATCTATCTTGACCTCGGAAGACTCATTCATCCAGGCAAGGGTATGCTTCATCCAGTTCTTGTCGTCGCGCTCGGAATAATCCTCGCGCGCGTGAGCACCGCGGCTTTCAGTGCGGTTAATGGCGCCGGCCATGGTGACGGTGGCACAGGCCAAGAGGTTGGCAAGCTCCAGGGTCTCAGCCAGATCGCTGTTCCAGATCAGCGAACGGTCGGTTACCCTGACCTGTTCAAATGAATCGTACACATCTTTAAGGCGCTTGCTACCCTCCTGCAAAGTCTTGCCGGTACGGAAGACAGCGGCGTCTGACTGCATGACTTTCTGCATCCGCAGCCGGATCTCCGCCGTAGTCTCGGAACCATCGGCATAACGGAGTTTGTCAAAGCGCGCGATAACCTGATCGGTGGCTTCCCGGGGAAAGCTGCGCGGTGTCTTGCCGGCTTTCACGGTTTCCGCACAGCGCTGTGCAGCGGAACGTCCGAATACCACGAGGTCCAGCAATGAATTGGAGCCCAGCCGGTTGGCGCCATGCACAGACACACAGGCAGTCTCGCCAATGGCCATGAGACCGGGAATCACCTGGTCAGGATTGCCATCCTTCAAGGTAAGCGTTTCGCCGTGATAATTGGTGGGAATACCACCCATGTTGTAATGCGCCGTGGGCAACACCGGTATCGGCTCCTTGAGTACATCCACGCCGGCGAAGATGCGCGCGGTCTCGGCGATGCCAGGCAAATGTTCGTGGATCACTTCCGGCCCGAGGTGCTGTAAATTCAAAAGAATATGGTCTTTCTCCGGACCTACGCCGCGGCCTTCACGGATTTCGATGGTCATGGCACGCGATACCACATCGCGTGACGCCAGGTCTTTGGCGTGCGGAGCATAGCGTTCCATGAAGCGCTCGCCCTGCGAGTTGGTGAGATAACCGCCCTCGCCGCGCACACCCTCGGTGATCAGGCATCCGGCACCGTAGATGCCGGTGGGATGGAATTGCACAAATTCCATGTCCTGGAGGGGCAGGCCGGCACGCAATACCATGCCGTTACCGTCACCCGTGCAGGTGTGTGCCGAGGTGCAGGAAAAATACGTGCGTCCGTAACCGCCGGTGGCCAAGATGGTCTGTTGCGCCACGAAGCGGTGCAGAGTGCCGGTGGCCAGATCCCAGGCGATGACACCGCGGCACACGCCGTTTTCCATCAGCAGGTCCAGCGCGAAGCATTCGTAGTAAAACTCAGCATTGTGCTTCAGGCTCTGCTGATACAGAGTGTGCAGCATGGCGTGGCCGGTACGGTCGGCGGCGGCACAGGTGCGGTGCGCGGTGCCTTCGCCAAAATGCGTGGTCATGCCGCCGAACGGCCGCTGATAGATTTTGCCCTCCTCCGTGCGCGAGAACGGCACGCCGAAATGTTCCAGCTCGATGACCGCCGGCACGGCCTCACGGGTCATGTATTCGACGGCATCCTGGTCGCCCAGGTAATCGCCGCCCTTCACCGTGTCGTACATGTGCCAGCGCCAATCGTCCTCGCCCATGTTGCCAAGGGAAGCGCTGATACCGCCCTGGGCGGCCACCGTATGACTGCGGGTGGGATACACCTTGGTGATGTTGGCGGTGGATAGCCCGGCCTCCGCGAGGCCCAAAGTAGCGCGTAGCCCGGCACCCCCCGCACCCACCACCACTACGTCGTACACGTGATCAACCAGCTTGTAGCTATCGGCCATGTACTCAGCCTCCGAAGGCAACGCGCAGGACTGCAAAGATGCCGGCGGCTGCGAGCAGGATACAGATGAATTTGAGCAGCACCAGGGTGCTAACCTTGAGCCATTCATCGTGCACGTAATCCTCGATTACCGTCTGCAAACCGAGATAGGCATGGTAGTAGAGTGTGGCCACCAGCAGCACCAACAGCACCGCTACCACCGGCGAGTGCATCCAGTTCAGCACCGTGCCGTAATCGGCACGCAGGTAAATCATCACCGATATTACGAACCACAGGCTTAGGGGGATAAGCGCCACGGCAGTAACGCGTTGCGCCAGCCAGTGGCCAGTGCCCCGTTTCGCAGAACCCAGGCCGCGGGCGCGGCCGAGGGGAGTACGAAAACTCATGGATGGCTCCCGTGGGTATAGGCAAACAGAATGGCGACCACTGTCAGTGCACAGCTGATGATCCACACGCTGTAACCGGTGATATAGAAAGTCCTGATCTCAAAACCACGGCCCGCATCCCAGAATAAGTGCCGGATGCCGTTGCAGAGGTGATAAAAAAGGCTGAAAGCCCAAGTCCACATGAGAACCTGGCCGATCCAGCTGCCGAGCAGCGTCTGCGCCACGGCGTAGATATCCGGCCCAGAGGCGGCGGCGATCAGCCAGTAGATAAGCGCCAAACTGCCAAGACTAAGCCAGATGCCCGTGAGCCGGTGCAGGATCGACATAGTCATGCTGATCTGCCAGCGGTAAATGCCAAGATGCGGTGACAGGGGCCGGTTGTCGGACGCCATGGTGTTACCTCACAGACGGTTCGGTACTTGCCGGAATCGAGGCATTAAAAATCAATGCAGCGCCCCCCTTTCTCCCAATCACCGTAGCGGGTCGGCTCCGGGCCCTTGGGTCCGCCGATTTCCCGCGGCTTGGTGGGTGGCTGTGGTATAGCCGTTGGCCGAGCCGGCGAAGACCTGGGCAACGGTATCTGGGCTTTCTGTACGGACATGGACTTGTTATTTGGCATGCCGGAGCCATTTTACACCCAAAGGCGGCAGTATGCCCGGCGCACGCTGACAGCGACGCCGCCTGCCCCTATCATGAGCCGGTATTCCGACCGGATGACTGCATGCACCCAAGCTGGCAAAACTTCCTGCAACAATACGGCGCACGCTTCGCAGCCGAAGGCGTCGCCCATTTCGGTAATCCTGCCGTTGAACTGCGGGCCGCAGAAAATGGCACGGTGATAGCGGATCTGTCACAGGAAGGACTAATCCGGGTGGAAGGCATGGATGCCCGTGCATTCCTCCAGGGACAACTCAGCACCGACGTACTGTCCTTAACGCCACTCACCAGCCAATTGAGTTCCTGGAACAATCCCAAAGGCCGGGTCGTGACACTGCTGCGGCTCTGGGAATTCGACGGCGCGATCTATATGGCATTGCCTCGATCACTCACACCGTCAGTACAGAAACGCCTTGCGATGTATGTGTTGCGCTCTAAAGCAAAGCTGGCCGATGTCAGCGATAATCTGGTGTACTTCGGTATCGCAGGCCGCGAGGCACCCAGGATGCTCGCCGTCTGCGATTTGCCCGCGCCGACTGAGACAAATTCGGTCGTCGTCATGGAAGGCGCAAGCCTAACCCGCTTGCATGGCGAGATGCCGCGCTTTGTGCTCATGGGTGAGCCCGGCAAGATGCAATCCATATGGGATGCACTTAAAGCCGAGGGCGCGTATCCAGTCGGTGCTGACGCCTGGGCTTTGCTGAGAATCCTGGCCCGGGAACCTATCGTCTATCCTGAAACCTCAGAACACTTCGTCGCCCAAATGCTGGGGCTGGAAGAACTAGGCGCCATCGATTTCAAGAAAGGTTGCTACATCGGCCAGGAAGTCATCGCCCGCGCCCATTACCGCGGAGCTGTGAAACGTCATCTCCACCGCGCCAGCTGTGAATCAGGCGAGATCATCCCGCCCGGAACGCCGGTGCATGCCAATGGAGCGGGGCCACCGGCAGGCGAGGTCGTGGATGCCTGCCAAGATTCGCATGGAAAAACCCAAATGCTGATCGTCATTCAAGACGAATTCCAAACCGCGCCCCTGAACCTGCCGGCCGGAAGCGCGCTCTCTCTAATTGAATAATTCAGTTTGAGAAATAACGCCGCCCCAACAAGAAAATCATCCAGCGTGTGGATGCCACCGATCCCATCGAGATTGATGCGCTCAGCCTGTGAGGCGCTCCATGACCAGCGCATAAAAACCATCCGTGCCATGACGATGAGGTAAAAGCTCGAGGGCTCCGCTCTCACCATAGGCGCCCAGAATATGCACGCCTTGTCGTTCGAGGACGCCACCCGCCGGAACTGCCCGGAAATCAGGCTGCGCCGCAAGAAAAGCCGAGGTGATGCCTGTATTCTCTTCATCCAACAAGCTGCAGGTTGCATAGACAAGGCGCCCGCCCGGTTTCACCAGCCTGGAAGCCGCGGCGAGGATACGGCTCTGAAGAACCGTCAATTCCGCAAAATTGATTTCCCTCCACTTGATGTCCGGATTGCGGCGCAGCGTACCGGTGCCGGAACAAGGCGCATCCACAATCACCGCATCGGCTATGCCCACAAATTGCTTGAGCACCGGATCATGTTCATCGCGGATCACGCGACGCTGCACCGTATCCACACCGGCCCGCACCAGCCGTGGCTTGATCCGCTCAAGCCGTTTGCGCGACACATCGAAGGCATACACCACGCCGGTATTGCCCATAACGGCAGCCATTTGCAGGGTCTTGCCGCCGGCACCGGCGCAGAAATCCACGATCTTGTCTTTGGGTTTGGCGTCGGCCAGCAGGCCGATGAGCTGGCTGCCCTCGTCCTGCAGCTCAAAGAGTCCGGAACGGAATGCCTGGCTGGTGAACAGTGGCCCGCGCTGGCCGCGCCGCAGACCGTAAGGTGAATAGGGAGTGGGCACCAGCTCGTAGCCTTCCTCCTTGAGCTGTGCCTGCAAAATTCCACGATTGGTTTTCAGGGAATTGACGCGGATATCCACCGCTGCCGGCTGATTCAACGCTTCCGCCAGCTTCAGGGTCTCCTCCTCACCGAATTGCCTGACGAGACTTTCTGCCAGCCAGTCCGGCAGATTTGCGCGCACCGCCAGCGGAAACTCAAACAGATCACGGGCGCGGATGCGTTCCACCAACTCTACCGCACCCGCATTGAAACCGGCCTGCCCCAGCGCCCTGGCGCTCCAACCGCCGTATTTCAGCAGCCAGGCGGCCACCAGCCAACGCGATGTCTCTTCATCGGATGCAGGTTTATGTACAGGTTCGTACAGGGCTTCCAGCTCCCGCTTGTGGCGCAAACAGCCATACACGGTCTCCGCCGCAAACGCACGGTCCTTGGAGCCCATGTTGCGGTGCGCCCTGAAATACTGATCAATCACGGCATCGGCTGGGAACGTGAATTCCAATATCTGGACCAGCAAAGCCGTCGCCTGACGCAGGCGTGCATGCACAGGGGCTGGCATCTCAGGAGGACTTGTCCTGTTGCCAGTGATACTTGTGCATGATGCGATGCAAGGCCGGAGCAAACAGTACGCCTGCGGCTATCAGAAAGACGAGGCCGGCATACAGCGCGTACAGACCGGCAAAAACCTTGCCCCCGGGTGTCTGTGGAGATTCCACCGGCCCCATGCCGCCCAGCAGCATGGCCGAGTTCAGGAACGCATCGCGCCAGGCCAGATGCTCGTAATACATGTAACCCGCCATGCCGATGGCCAGCGATACAACCACCAGACACAGTACAAAGAGGAGGTGCCACAGCATGCGCCGCAGGAATTGCAGCCGCGTGAGTGGAGGATGTCGATGAATTTCGTACATGTCTTTCGTCCCTGATCTCACTCAGTTTCAGGGCGCATCAAAGGGAACAGGATCACGTCACGGATGGATGCCGAATCCGTGAACAGCATCACCAGGCGATCAATACCGATACCCTCGCCCGCGGTAGGTGGCATCCCGTATTCCAGCGCGCGCACGTAATCGGCGTCGTAAAACATGGCCTCCTGGTCGCCGGCATCTTTATCCGCCACTTGAGCCTTGAAGCGCTCCGCCTGGTCTTCCGGGTCATTCAGTTCGGAAAAACCATTGGCGAGTTCGCGGCCACCCACATAGAACTCGAAACGGTCCGTAAGGAACGGGTCGCTGTCCTTGCGGCGCGATAATGGTGAAACCTCCATGGGGTAGTCGATAATGAAAGTCGGGTGCTTGAGGTCAGGTTCGACGGTTTTCTCGAAAATCTCGAATTGCAACTTGCCGGCGCCATAGCCGGGCTTCACCGGCAACTTGAGTTTTTCGCAGTGCGTGCGCAGATAAGCGGTATCCCGCAATTTGGTGCGATCCAGCTTGTTGGCATCGGCGATGGCGTCCTCCAGTTTCAGGCGGCGGAAAGCGGGGGCTAAATCGTAAGTTTCGCCCTGATAGGTGACGTTGGCCTTGCCATTCAGAGCCTGCGCCAAACTGCGCATCAGGCTTTCGGTCAAATCCATCAGCTCGTTATAGGTGGCATAAGCCTGATAGAACTCCAGCATGGTGAACTCGGGATTGTGACGCGTGGACACGCCTTCATTCCTGAAGCTGCGGTTGATCTCATAGACCCGTTCGAAACCGCCCACCACCAACCGCTTGAGATACAACTCCGGTGCGATGCGCAGGTACAGATCCATATCCAGGGTGTTGTGATGGGTTATGAACGGTCGCGCGATGGCGCCCCCGGCAATCGGCTGCATCATGGGTGTTTCCACTTCCAGAAAGCCCACGGCGCTCATGAAATCGCGCACGTGCTGCACGATCCGGGTGCGCGTCAGGAATACACGCGCCGATTCAGGATTCATGATCAAATCCAAATAGCGCTGCCGGTAGCGGGTCTCGGTATCGGCCAGGCCATGAAACTTTTCTGGCAATGGCCGCAATGACTTGGTCAGCAGCCAGAGCGTGTTGACACGTACCGACAGTTCATCGGTCCGGGTCTTAAACAACACACCCTCGGCACCAATAATGTCGCCGATATCGAATGTTTTGAAATCATCGTAGTTAGCAAGGGTTCTTTTTTCAGGACCTAACCGTTCAATACCGGCCGAGTAATCAAGAGGCTCCTTCTGCAGGAACAGCTGGATACGGCCAGAGCTGTCCTGGAGATGGGCGAAGCTGGCCTTGCCCATGACGCGCTTCGCCATCATGCGGCCGGCCACGTGCACGCGCATTTGCTCGTTATCCAACGATTCGCCACTGTGCTTGCCATACAGTCCATGCAATTCCGCCGCCTGCGCATCGCGTTTGAAATCATTGGGAAAGGCGACGCCGTGCTCGCGCAATTTTGCGAGTTTCTCGCGACGTAGCTGGATCAGACTATTTTCGTCGTGTTGGTCGGTCATTGAAAAATCCCGGTTTATCTGACTCTTCAAAATGAAGGTTTGGTCGAATGCAATGATCCCCAACATCACGCAAATATTTGTGCGAGCGGTTGTATTCGCAGCGATTTCCGTGTCCCAATCGCGGTCGGGACGACCGCTCCTACAATAACTTACAACCCCTGCTTCAGCGAAGCCTCGATGAGCTCGTCCAGATCCCCGTCCAGCACCGCCTGAGTGTCGCCTTTCTCCACCCCAGTACGCAAATCCTTGATGCGCGACTGGTCCAGCACATAGGAACGGATCTGGCTGCCCCAGCCGATATCCGCCTTGCTGTCCTCCAGTTTCTGCTGTTCGACACGGCGTTTCTGCTCCTCCATTTCATAGAGCTTGGCTTTCAACTGCTTCATGGCGGTGGAACGGTTCTTGTGCTGCGAACGCTCATTCTGGCAGGCCACCACGATGCCGGTGGGAATATGGGTGATGCGGATGGCGGAATCGGTCTTGTTGACGTGCTGGCCGCCGGCGCCGCTGGAGCGGTAGGTATCCACTTTCAGGTCCGCCGGATTGATCTCGATCTGGATATCGTCGTCCACTTCCGGCGACACGAAGATGGCGGTAAAGGAAGTATGCCGGCGGTTGCCGGAATCGAAGGGCGATTTGCGCACCAGCCGGTGCACACCGGTCTCGGTGCGCAGCCAGCCGAAGGCATACGGGCCTTCGAAGCGCACCGTGGCGCTCTTGATGCCGGCGACCTCACCCGCCGACACTTCCATCAATTCCGCCTTGAAGCCGCGGCGCTCGCCCCAGCGCAGGTACATGCGCAACAGCATGTTGGCCCAGTCCTGGGCCTCGGTGCCGCCGGAGCCGGCTTGCACATCCAGGAAGGCATTGTGGGAATCCATCTCGCCGGAAAACATGCGCTGGAATTCCAGTTGCGCCACCTGTTTTTCCAGCGTACCCACTTCGTTGCCGACTTCGCCCACGGATGCGTTGTCGCCCTCCTCCACGGCGAGATTCAGCAATTCACAGGAATCGTCCAGGCCGCCGGAAAGTTTGTCCAGCATGCCCACGACATCTTCGAGCCGGGCGCGCTCGCGGCCCAGTTCCTGGGCGCGCCCAGGCTTGTCCCAGAGCTTTGGGTCTTCCAGTTCCTTGCTTACTTCCTGGAGGCGCTCGCGCTTGGTCTCGTAGTCAAAGATACCCCCGGAGAGCCTGCACGCGGCCCTTCAAATCGCTGATTTTGTTCTTGATCGGGTTGATATCTTCCACGGTTGTCAATTCTCGGATTTGGAGGGTGAGCGAAGGCGGCTATGGTACTACAGGCCTTACACCGGCTCGATAGAGTCAACCAATAATTGCAAACGCCGCTCGCCCCGGTATTCGTTCACGTCCGGCCGATAAACAATACGCACCTGCCTGCAATCGGGCGGCAGCTGCTCGCCGCTCTCGTTGAACGCGATGGCCTCCAATCTGAGGCCGGTGGCCGGCTCTGCCAGGGCCAATTTGAGATGGCCGTTACCGACGATCCGCCGTTCCAGCAAACGGAACACGCCGTCGAAGCTGGGTTCCGGAAACTCCTGCCCCCAAGGGCCGGCCGCGCGCAGCAGTTCAACGGTTTCAAGCGTAAAAAACTCCGGCGCCAGCTCACCATCCGTATGCATAATGCCTGCCAAATTCTCGGCAGACAGCCAACGGCGCACTTCCGTATCAAACGCTTCCGCAAAAGGTTTGAAATCATCCGCCGCAAGAGTCAGGCCCGCTGCCATGGCATGACCACCGAATTTTCCAATCAGCCCCGGGTGCCGGGTGGATACCGCTTCCAAAGCGTCACGGACATGCACGCCTTTTACCGAACGTGCGGAACCCTTGAGCGTGCCGTCTTCGGCGCGGGCGAAGGCGATGACCGGACGATGCACCCGATCCTTGATGCGCGAGGCCACCAGACCCACTACACCCTGATGCCACGCCTCATTGAACAAACACAGGCCGAAAGGAAGCGCGGGGTCAGTTGCGTTAACACCCAGGTTTTCCAAGACACGCAATGCATCATCCTGCATGCGCGCCTCGATATCGCGGCGTTCATGGTTGAGTTCATCCAGCCGCGCCGCCAGCTCACGCGCCTGCGAGGGATCATCGGTCAAGAGGCATTCAATGCCCAGGGACATGTCCGTAAGCCGGCCGGCGGCATTTAGCCGGGGCGCCACCGCAAAACCCAGGTCCGCGGCCGTGAGACGCTGCAGGTTGCGCTTACCCAGTTCCAACAGTGCCTGGATACCGGGCACGCAGCGGCCGGCGCGGATGCGCGCCAAACCCTGGGCCACCAACACGCGGTTGTTGTGATCCAGCGGTACGAGATCGGCCACGGTGCCGAGGGCCACGATGTCCAGATAATCCGCCAAATTGGGTTCCGGAATATCACGCGTGATAAACCAGTTGTCCGAGCGCAGGCGGGCGCGCAGGGCCAGCAGCAAATAGAACATGACCCCCACGCCCGCCAGATTTTTGCTGGGGAAACCATCGCCGGGCAGATTGGGATTGAGAATGGCGTCGGCGGCCGGCAACTCCGCGCCCGGCAGATGGTGGTCCGTCACCAATACCCGGATACCGGCGCGACGCGCTGCCTGCACACCCGCGAGACTGGAAATTCCGTTGTCCACGGTGATGATGAGCTCCGGTTCACGCTGCGCGGCCAGCGCCACGATCTCCGGCGTCAAACCATAACCATATTCAAACCGGTTAGGCACCAGGTAATCCACCTGTGTTGCGCCCATCTTGCGCAGCGCGCGCACCCCAAGAGCGGAACTGGTGGCGCCATCCGCATCAAAGTCACCCACGATCAAGATGCGCTGCTGCTGTTCCAGACAGCCCGCCAGCAGCGTGACGGCCTTAGCCATATTGCTGAAGGCGTGAAAATCGTGCAGCGCAGTCAGGGTATTATCCAGCTCCGCTTCAGTGTGAATCTGGCGGCCCGCGTAGATACGCTGTAACAAAGGATGCAGACTTTCAGGGAAACGGGCTTCCGCAACCGGAATACGACGTTCGATACGGCGTGGATTCATGCGGCGCGCAGGATATCGGGCAATGACCGGCGCCGGCGCCAGAACTGTCGCAGCGAGGCGCGCGTGATCCGATAACAGCGTTGATTGCCGGGGTAGATCATCAGCTCGCCGATCCGGCCGTACCGCAATGCGCGCAGCAACGGTGATGCAAGACGTTCTTCCAGTTGCGTCAACGCCGAATCGGTCGTGCAATCAATAGCAATCCACTGCTTTTCAGATTCCAAAGGGATGTCCAATTTTCCCGTCCAGGCGCTGAATTCGCTACCGGCAAACCGGGCCAGTCCCGCAATCAATGGGTTATCCGTCAGCACCCTAGCCGGGCCGGTGATGGGTATTTCCGGTAAATGGCCGCCGCCCCACAGCCACAGACTGTTGATAGCAGGCCGGCCTGCTGCCTCACGGGCTTGATTGACCGGATGCTCATAAAACAGCATCTGCACCTCGTTCATGAGTTGTCGAAGTCGCTGCCCAGCCGCGCCCTGGGGCATGAATTCAAACACCGGCCCGCCAGCCAGCTGGGCCGGTTCGTGAGTCAGGCAGGGCAATGGCGCCGGCACCCGCAGATACCAGCGCTCCGGATAGGGCGTTTCCAACCGATAACCCTCGGCCTCGAAAGTGCGGTGGAAGGTCTCTGCCAGCACTCGCGCTTCCTCCCTCTGCACTTGCAACACGGACAACGGCAGCATCACCAGTTGATCACGGTCCGGCGCCAGATGCACCGGATCGGCGCGGAAATAGAAACCCGCATCACGCTCGCCGGTATCCGCCAGCCGCATGAAGGGCGCCACGCCAAATCCGGCTGGCTGGCCAAAAACTTTTGCGAGCACGGCATGCCCGTCCGCGGCGGGTTGCGCTTGTGAACGGGCAAACAGCGTTTCCAGAGCGGGGCATCGCTGCTTCACGGCCGTGGCGCAGTGTGCATTCAGGTCTGGAATGAAAAGCGTGATGGACATTGGCAATGGCAGACTTACTTGTATCCATTATGCCTTTTGCAATACCCTAAAAGCCATGAAATTCACCCAGGACAGGCCCGCCAGCGACGTCAACTACATTCGCGCCTATGGGCCGGGGCGCATCAACGTCAATGATCGGTTATTGAAGGTCAGCCTCGTCCTCACACCGGCGATGCTCATAGAAAATTGGCCGCCACAGCGCTTCGAGGACATCACTCTGCAACATCTGGAAACCGCGCTGGCACTGGAACCGGAAATCCTCCTTATCGGCACCGGCCCCAGCTTGCAGTTTCCCGAAGCACGGATCATGGCGGAAATCCAGCAGCGCGGCATCGGCCTGGAAGTGCTGGACACGGCTGCCGCCTGCCGCACCTACAATGTGTTGGTAAGCGAAAACCGGAACGTGGTGGCGGCGCTGCTTATGATTTGATGCACAGAAATTTCTTAATTGCTCTGTTATGAGACGATCACCTAACTTCATTTCTCACGCATTTTTGTCCACTCTTTCAAATGATGCCGTGCTTCAGTAATTTGAACAGGTGTCATATTAGAAGTGAGTATAGAAATAGCATGTGAAGCCTGTGCGTATGTATCGCTGCTCGGGCTTGCGGTTGCTGTTGCCAAGCTGAACCAAAAATAGGCAGCAATATAATTTTGTTGAACACCTAACCCATTCCTATAAAGGATGCCCAAACTGTACTGAGCAGGTGCGAAACCTTGCATGGCAGCCTTGGAATACCAGTATCTTGCGGCATGATAATCTTGGGCTATTCCTTGACGACCAAGGTAAATCACTCCTAAGTTATATTGCGCTTCAACGGTGCCTTGCTGCATAAGTCCACGCAATATTTCCGCTGAAGTATACGGATCAATGGGGACACCTTTCCCGTTAGCATAATCAGTTCCTGACAAGAATTGTCCGAGGTTATAACTCTGATTTGCCGCCTTGGTATACCACTCGACCGCTTTAAGCATATTCTGAGGTACCCCAAGCCCATTTACATAATCATATGCTAAATTGTATTGAGCAAGAGTAAAGCCATGCTTTGCTGCTTTGAGATACCAGACATTTGCCTCTTGAAAACTATGTTTGACACCCTGGCCATAAAAATAATCTAACCCTAAATAAAATTCTGCTGGTGCATAATCTTGTACAGCCGCTTTCTGCATCCATTTAGCCGACGCCGCGTAGTCCTGCGGCACGCCTGATCCGGAATAATAGGCACTTGCCATGTTGTACTGTGCTGGTACGAAATCTTGTGCAGCTGCTTTCATAAACCATGCAACTGCTAGGCGATAATCTTGTGGCACACCCTGCCCAAAGGCATAAAATGCGCCCAAGTTATATTGAGCAAGGGCATTACCCTGCGCAGCTGCATATCTGAACCATGTTACAGCTACATGGTAATCACGCGGCACGCCTTGCCCACGCTTGTAAGCAACACCCACGTTGTATTGGGCAAATTGATTCCCTTGTTTAGCCGACTGCGTATACCAGTAAACGCTCTCCTCGAATTGATCTTTATGGTAGTAATAAAAGCCAAGCCAGAATTGAGCAGCAGCATCGCTATGCTGAGCAGATTTTGTTAAGTCTTCTAGGGCATAAGTATTTCCATCAATGGCCAAGAAATACAGCAACTTATTCCACTGATTGTCAGCACTGCACGCTGATAGGAATACCAGTAACGTACTCAGCATAAACAGCTTTCGCAAGAAACAAGCGTGCATTGCTGACTCCGAAAATCCTGCGCTCGTTTTCAATTACTCAAACAGTGATTCTTCCGACAACCCCTCGCTTTCCAGTATCTGCCGCAGGCGCTTCATGGCATCCATCTGAATCTGGCGCACGCGCTCGCGGGTGACGCCGATGGCAATGCCCACGTCCTCCAGCGTGCCCTTGTCGTGGCCGTTCAGGCCAAAACGGCGCTCCACCACTTCGCGCTGCTTCTCGTTCAGGCGCGCCAGCCATCGCTCCACGATGGCCTGCAAATCTGTATCCTGCAGAAGCGTCGAAGGGTCGGTATTGTTTTCATCCGGAATGGCATCCAGCAGCATCCGATCGCCGTCCTTGCCGATGGGGGTATCCATGGAGGTGACGCGCTCATTGAGACCCAGCAGCCGCTTCACGTCCTCGATGGGCTTGTCCAGCAGTTCCGCGATCTCTTCCGGCGAGGGCGCACGGTCCAGTGACTGGGACAGCTTGCGGGCGGCGCGCAGGTAAAGATTGAGTTCCTTGATGATGTGGATAGGCAGGCGGATGGTGCGGGTCTGGTTCATGATGGCCCGTTCGATCGTCTGACGGATCCACCAGGTGGCGTAGGTCGAAAAACGGAAACCGCGTTCCGGATCGAATTTCTCCACCGCATGGATCAGGCCCAGATTGCCCTCTTCGATAAGGTCCAGCAGCGGCAACCCGCGATTGATGTACTTGCGCGCAATCTTTACCACCAGCCGCAGGTTGCTTTCGATCATACGGCGGCGCGAGACTTCGTCGCCCTTCAGGGCGCGGCGGCTGTAATAGACCTCTTCCTCGGCGGTAAGCAGCGGCGAATAGCCAATTTCCGAGAGATACATGCGGGTGGCATCAAGCTGTGCGTCACCGAACTGCGGTTCGGGCTCGGCCGGTTCCGGCCGGAGCACCACTGCTACCCCGTCATCCAGCAGGGATTCCTCGCCGTTGCCCTCCAGCAGGATAGCCGGGTTCAGCGGCTCCTCGGGTTCGGGAAACAGTTCATCATCCGATTCCGGTGCGCCTTCGCGATTGAAACTCGTCATGGTATCCGGGACGCTCTCAAACAAGCGCGTGTGGCTAATCTTGCCAAGTGTGTGACCCTCTATGCAAGCGTCAGTGTGGCGGCAGATAACTCAAGGGGTTGACGGGTTTGCCGTTATAACGGATTTCGAAATGCAGCAAGGGATGCCCGTCCCGGTCCAAACCCATGGTGGCGATGCGCTCGCCGGCTTTGACCCGGTCGCCCTCCTGCACCAGCATCTCGTTATTGTCCGCGTAGGCACTCAGGAACTGGTCGCTGTTCTTGATGATGATGAGCTTGCCGTAGCCAATAATGGCGCTGCCGGTGTAGACCACCTTGCCGGGCGCGGCGGCATAGATATCCTGGCCCTGCACGCCGGTGATATCGATGCCTTTGGAGAGCGGATTGTTCGGGTGATACATGCGCACGAGTGCACCCTGGGCCGGCCAGACCCAGTGCAGGGCACCGGAGGGTGGTGTGTAAGCGTTTATCGGTGCAGAGGTTGAGAGGCTTGCCGCCGCGCGCGGCCGCGTGGCGGGCCTGACCACGGATCCCGCAACCACCTGTGATGGCGCCGCCAAGATCAGCGTCTGACCCGGCTTGATGAGATAGTCAGAGCCGATGCGGTTCCAGGCCGTCACGTCATGGTAATCAAGGCCATAGCGCCAGGCAATGGAATACAGCGTATCACCCGGCTTGACGGTGTACTGCCGGGGGATCGGCTCCGACGTCACGGCCTGTTGCCCTGACCCGGAGGCGCTGGCAGGATTCCAGGTAAGCGCACCGGCACAACCGGCCAACAAACCACTGCAACACCCCACGATGAAAACCGCCCGTGGGGTATTCACTCCAAGCCTCCCACCAATGGCACGAAGCTCACCCGATCCAACAGTTTGCGTGCATAGTCGGTTTCACTGCGGCGCGTAATCAGTAACAGTTCCTGCCCGCTGGGGCTGCCCACCGGAATCACCAAGCGACCGTCGACCGCGAGCTGCGCCAGCAGCGCCGCCGGCACCTCTGCCGGCGCGGCGCTCACCAGGATGCCGCCGTAAGGCGCATGCTGCGGCCAGCCCCAGCCGCCATCCGCGTGGCGAAAGCGCACATTGCGGACCTTTAGCCTATTCAGGGTTTGGCGCGCACGCAATTGCAATGCTCCCAGCCGTTCAACGCTATACACCGTCGGCACCAGCGCGGCCAGAATCAACGTCTGGTAACCGCAACCGGTGCCCACCTCCAGTACCGTTTCGGGCGTGCCATCCGCCAACAATGCCTCGGTCATGCGCGCCACGATGTAGGGCTGGGAAATGGTCTGACCGAAGCCGATGGGCAGCGCCGTGTCTTCGTAGGCGCGGCTGGCCAAGGCTTCGTCCACAAACAGATGCCGCGGCGTGGAGCGGATGAGATTGAGCACCGCAGCGTTGCGGATGCCCTGCTCCTTGAGGCGCACCATGAGCCGCTCGCGGGTGCGCGCCGAGGTCATGCCGATACCGCGGGTGCTGGCGACATTCACGGCAAAGGCATCCCTTGCAACCAATGAGAGAGGGAATCGAGGGCGGTGTACTGCGTCAGATCAATCTGCAGCGGCGTAACTGAGACAAAACCGCGGCGCACCGCATGGAAATCCGTGCCAATGCCGGCATCCTGCTCGGCACCCGGCGGTCCCACCCAATAGATGGGCCGGCCGCGGGGATCAGTGGTCTTGGTGACCGGTTCGGAACGGTGCCGGTAGCCCAGACGCGTGGCCTCGACCCCTTGCAGTTCATTCCAGGCGATGTCCGGCACGTTGACATTGAGGATGGTGTTGGCCGGCAGCGGATTGGTCAGCAGCCGTTGCACCAGATCGCAGGTGACACGCGCTGCCGTGGGGTAGTGACGCGGGGTTTCCGTTACCAGCGATACCGCGATCGCCGGATAACCCAGAAAACGCCCTTCGATGGCCGCCGCCACGGTGCCGGAATACAGCACATCGTCCCCCAAGTTGGCGCCGGCGTTAATACCGGAGACCACCATGTCAGGCTCGTGTTCCAGCAGGCCGGTAATGGCCAGATGCACGCAGTCGGTGGGAGTACCGTCCACGCACACCACCCCCGGCTCATCCCGACGGGCCCGCAATGGCAAATCCAGGGTCAGGGAATGGCTGGTGCCACTGCGGTTGCGGTCCGGAGCGACGATGGTGACGTCGGCGAAATCGCGCAGCGCCTTCGCCAGGCAGCGCAAACCTTCGGCGTGGCAGCCGTCATCGTTACTGAGAAGAATTTTCACCCGATAATCCGCCGGTACAACCGCGACCCTTAGGATACTGTAAAAGCACGCTTGATATACTGTTTCCGGCCAGGGTAGCGGCAGTCATGACAAGCAACAACAAGCTCAGCGATGAAGAGTCGCGCGTATTCCGCAAGGCGATGACGGATACCAGGCCATTGCCCTCCAAACCACTGCGTCGTGGACCCAAACCAAAACCACGCGCGCGCTTTGCGCGTGCCGCCGAAGTGGAAGTGCTGGAGGCAAGCCTCACCGGCCTTCCGGATCCGGACGAACCGCTGTTGGGTGAGGGTCTGTATTATGCCAAGCCGGGTGTGCAGCATGCGGTGTTGCGCAAACTGCGCCGCGGCCACTTCAGTATCGGAGCGGAACTCGACCTGCACGGCCTGCGCAGCGAGGATGCGCGCCAGGCGCTGGCCGAATTCCTGCAGGAAGTGCGCGGCCAACGCATGCGTTGCGTGCGCATCATCCACGGCAAAGGCTATCGTTCCGGCCCGCGCGGACCGATACTCAAACAGAAGCTCAACGGTTGGCTGCGGCAGCGTGACGAGGTGATCGCTTTCTGCTCGGCACGTCCGGTGGACGGGGGTACCGGTGCGGTGTATGTGTTGCTAAGCAGCCGTTGATTATTATTGGTTCCATTTCTCGGGGAGAGCGACCATGCATATCAACATCAATTTGCTGGTGATCTTCACGCTCATCGGTGGACTGATCGTGCTGTTCCGGACGAGACTGTATGAACGTATGAAGCCGCTGCGCTACATCCTTGGCATCGGCCTGCCGGCACTCGGTTTACTGAATCTTTTCGGCATTCATATCGTCGTCATCAACTGACGGCAGATACGAGCGCCACGCAAGGCTGTCCGTATCAGGCTTTGCGTGACGCCAATTCTGATACCAATGCGCGCATGGCGGTTTGGGTTTCAGCGCTGAACCACACGTTCATCAATTCTTCATGGCTGCGTTCGCCGAGTTCAGCGAACAAATCGGCGAGATCGGCGCGCGCCAGCTTGCGGGTGGCGGCTACGGCCAGCGGCGGCAAAGCCAGCAGGCTGCGGCACCATTCCAACGCCGCCGGCAACACCTGCTGTGCCGGCAACACCTGATCCACCAAACCAATCTGCAGGGCTTCCTCGGGTGAGATCAGCAGGCCGTGCAGGCACAGGCGCTCCGCCTGGCGCACACCCACCAGCCGTTTGAGCGCCGCGTAGATCACCGCCGGTACCGGCAGGCCCACGCGCACTTCATTGAGACCGATCTTGAATTTGCCCTCGGCGGCGATGCGGGTATCGCAAAAAATCGCCAGTACCGCGCCGCCTGCCGGACTATGACCGGTGAGCGCCGCCGCCATCGGGATAGGCGACAAGGCAATGAGCCGCAGCAGACTGATGAATTCCTTCCAGAACTCGTCCATGGAGGTTTTATCTAGTTTAAGCAGCGCCGGCACATCCAGTCCCGCCGAGAACATGCCCTCCGCGCCCGACAGTATCAACGCCCGCGCACCTTTGTCCGGTGCCGTCTTTACAGCCATATGCAGTTCATGCACGAGGGCGCGATTCAGTGCATTCGCCGGCGGATGCGCCAAGCGCAGCTCCACTATGCCGGCATCGTGTTCAATCCGCGTTAGCATCGCTGTCTCCCCCATTCGGGTCGTCGGTATCCGCCAGCTCCCGCAAGACGGCGGTGGCGTAGGCGCCTGCCGGCAGAAAAAATTCCAGTTCCAATGCCTGCGATTCGCCTGCCTTCCAGGTCAAATCCTTGAGTGGAAGACGTAGCGCCCGGCGAGCCTGCTCCAGGTCCGCGGCTTCAAGTCCCTTTGAAAAAACAGCATAGTCGTGGGCTATCGCGGTTTCCAGCGCCGCCACATCGCCGGAAGCGCGGCTCTCGCCCCGGCCCCATAGCGGTCCCGTGGGATGCAGGTCGCCCGCTTGCGCGCGTGCCGTCAACACGGCATCCACACTCTCCGCATGAAACACGCTATGGCTGCCCTCCAGCATGCAGAGCTCACCCGCTAACACCGTATTCCAAGAATGTTCCTCGACGCGCCGCGACAGCACCGCATTGAATATCAGGCTGCGGGCCGTGGACAGTAACAGCCCGCGCAACTTGCGGTCACGGAGTGTCAGTTGACCGGAAAACAGCGCTTCAACTTGGGTGATATTCGCACCCTCGCGGCCAAAACGTTGTGGGCCGAAATAATTCGGCACACCCTGCTCACGGATTATTGCCAGTCTTGATCCCAATTCGGCGGCTGGTACTGACAGATTGCGTAATGCCAGGCGGAAACGATTGCCCTTGAGGCTGCCGATGCGCAGCTTGCGGCGGTGGCGCGCAACACTGAGCACGCGGAATTCCACATGCTCGAGCGCCGCCCAGTCCGGCTGTGCACGTTTGCCGAGCCACAGGCTGAAATGCTGTACGGCCAGCGCGTTCCGGTCCTTGATGCCGGCATAGCTCACTTCGCGCGGCGACACGCCCGCGTATCGCGCCAGCTCCCGGGCCACCCACAGGGTATTCGCGCCCCGCTTCTCCACCTTGAGCAGCAAATGCTCGCCTTCGCCGTCCGCCTCGAAGCCCAGAACCTCCTCCACCCGAAAATCCTCGGGTGTCGCACGGATGCGGGCGCGGGCCGCTACCGGGCCATGGGCACGGAGCCATGGAGGCAGGTGTGTCACGGGCTTTAGGTTTCTTCCATCAACACCACCACCTGCGCGGCGATACCTTCGCTTCGGCCGATGAAGCCGAGACGCTCGGTGGTGGTGGCTTTCACATTCACGCGCTCGGCCGACAGGCCGAGATCGGCCGCCAGGTTCGCACACATGGCGGGAATATGCGCTGCCAGCATCGGCGCCTGGGCAATCAGCGTGGCGTCCACATTAACCGGCCGCAGCCCCCGGGTGCGCACCTTCTCCATTACCATGCGCAGCAACTGACGGCTGTCGATGTCTTTGTACTGCGGATCACTGTCGGGGAAATGCCGGCCAATGTCACCGAGTGCCGCGGCCCCCAGCAGCGCATCGCATACTGCGTGCAGCAACACATCACCGTCGGAATAGGCGCGGATGCCCTGGGCATGCGGAATGTGCACACCGCCCAGAATGATCTCATGGCCGGGACCAAAGGCATGCACATCAAGACCTTGACCGATTCTCATGGCGATACGCCTCTGGGTTGGTTCAGGATGGCTTCGGCCAGCGCCAGATCCTCGGGCCGGGTGATCTTGATGTTGTCACTGCGTCCCTCAACCACGCGCACCACATGCCCGGCGCTTTCCATGGCGGCGGCCTCGTCCGTGGGCGCTTGCCCGCGTTTAAGCGCGGCATTCATTGCATCCGATAACAACCTATAACGGAACATCTGCGGCGTGAAGGCGCGCCAGAGATTCCGGCGGGCAGGCGTCTCCCTGATCCGCTGTTCATGGTCGACGCATTTCACCGTATCCACCAATGGCGTTGCCAGTATGCCGCCCACCGGGTCCTGTCTCAATGTCTCGATAAGCCGGTCCAGATCGCTGGGATGCAGGCAGGGACGCACCGCGTCATGCACCAAAACCCAGTCCTGCTCGCGTAATTCCTGCTGCAGGGAGTGCAAGGCGTTCAACACCGAATTGACGCGCTGCACACCGCCCTTGGCGATGCGTACCGGCTTGCCCTGGGAGCGCAATAGATAGTGCTGCCAATAAGAATCCGTTTCCGCGATCGCCACGGTGATGCCGGCGATGCGCGGATCCGACAGAAAAATATCCAGCACATACTCAATGACCGTGCGCCCCGCCAGCGGCAGATATTGCTTGGGAATGGCGCCGCCCATGCGCGTCCCGGTACCGGCAGCCGGAATCACCGCCCAGAATCGCACTGCCGGTTGCATGGGTTCAGTGCTTTGACGGTGGCTGCGGTTCGCGCACGATCTGATAGAAAGTCTCACCTTTCTTGATCATGCCGAGATCCGTGCGCGCCTGCTCTTCAACGGCCGCCTGGCCCTGCTTGAGATCCTGCACTTGTGCAGCCAGCGCCTGATTGCGTTTCGTGAGTGCGGCATTCTCGGTTTGCTGCGCGCTGACCTGCCGCTGGAGTGTCCAGGCGTCATGCAGATCACCCTCCCCAAACCACAGTTGATATTGCAACAGCAACAGCAGCAACACCAGGATCAGCGGCAGCAGGAGTTTCAGTTGCAGTCTGCTAGCCATCTTCAGTGCCGGTTTACCTTGGCGGGAAACGCCGCAAGCCCATGATAGCGCGCGCGCCTGCCCAGGGATTCCTCGATACGCAGCAGCTGGTTGTACTTGGCCAGCCGGTCAGTACGGGACAGAGAGCCGGTCTTGATCTGGGTGGCACGGCTGCCGACGGCCAGATCGGCGATGCTGGTATCCTCGGTCTCACCGGAGCGGTGCGAGATCACGGCACTGTAATCAGCCCCCACCGCCATGTTGATGGCCGCCAGTGTCTCCGTAAGGGTGCCGACCTGGTTTAACTTGATCAGGACGGAATTGGCGATGTCCTTGCGGATGCCTTCCCGGATTATTTTTGTGTCGGTGACGAAGATATCGTCGCCCACCAGTTGCACCCGCTCACCCAATCGCCGGGTCAGAAGCTGCCAACCGTCCCAGTCGTTCTCCGCCATGCCGTCTTCGATGCTGATGATGGGATAGCGGTCCACGAGTTTTGCCAGATAGTCGGTGAATTCAGCGGAACTGTAGTGCCGGTTCTCTGATTCCAGGTGATAGCGCCCGTTACGGTAAAACTCGTTGCAGGCAGCATCCAGGCCCAGATAAATGTCGCTACCCGGCGCATACCCGGCCTGCTGGATCGCCTCCATAATGACTTCCAGCGCCGCTTCGTTGGAAGGCAGGTTCGGTGCAAAACCGCCCTCATCTCCGACGCTGGTGCTCAAACCGCGCGCATGCAGAACCTTCTTGAGGGCGTGGAACACCTCGGCGCCATAGCGCAATGCTTCCGAGAAACTGGGTGCGCCCGCCGGCAGGATCAGGAATTCCTGCAGATCAACATTATTATCCGCATGCACACCGCCGTTGATGACATTCATCTGCGGCACCGGCAAGGTCACGGCACCCTTGCCCCCCAGCCAGCGATATAAAGGCATTTCGTGTTCGCGGGAGGCGGCACGCGCGGCTGCCAGCGATACGCCCAGGATGGCATTGGCACCCAGCCGGGATTTATTAGATGTGCCGTCCAATTCGACGAGGGCACGATCAAGTTTCTCCTGATCCTCCACTTGCATGCCGCGCACGCGGCGCAAAATTTCCCCTTTCACGTTAGCTACGGCCTTACGTACCCCCTTGCCGGCGTAGCGCTTTGCATCACCGTCACGCAATTCAACGGCCTCGCGGCTGCCGGTGGAGGCACCCGACGGAACCGCCGCGCGGCCCACGGTGCCGCTGTCCAGAATCACATCCACTTCCACCGTGGGATTGCCGCGGGAATCCAGAATCTCGCGCGCACGCAGCTCAACTATCTTGGTCATAAGACAATGTTCCTGAGCGCTTTAACAAATATCATCAAATGTCTCACACCGGCAAATGTGTTTCCGCATAGGGCTGGCGCTTGGCTGCGGTATCCAGCTCTTTGAGAGTAACCAGCAGTTCTTCCATCAGTCCCAGATGCCAGGAATTGGGGCCATCGCATAGCGCCTTATCCGGGTCCGGATGGGTTTCCATGAAGATGCCCGCGACACCGGCACCGATGGCAGCACGCGCCAGCACCGGAATAAACTGCCGCTGACCGCCGGAGCTGCCGCCCTGGCCGCCGGGAAGTTGCACGCTGTGGGTGGCGTCAAAGACCACCGGGCAGCCCGTGGCGCGCATCACCGCCAGGCCGCGCATGTCCGTGACCAGGTTGTTGTAGCCGAAGGAAAAACCGCGCTCGCACACCAGAATCTGCTGATTGCCGGTGGCGCGCGCCTTGTCCACCACATTCTGCATTTCCCAGGGAGACAGGAACTGGCCCTTCTTGATGTTCACGGGCTTGCCGGCCTTGGCGGCGCGCTGGATGAAATTGGTCTGACGGCACAGAAACGCCGGGGTTTGGATCACATCGACCACCGCCGCTACTTCCTCGATGGATGAGTCCTCGTGCACGTCCGTGAGCACCGGCACGCCCACGGATTGCTGCACCTTGGCGAGAATACGCAGACCTTCCTCCATGCCAGGACCGCGGTAGCTTTTGCCGGAGGTGCGGTTGGCCTTGTCGAACGAGCCTTTGAAAATATAGGGTATCTTCAGGCGTTGCGTGACTTGCTTGAGATGGCCGGCCACGTCCAGCGCCAGTTGCTCGCTTTCCAGCGTGTCCGGCCCGGCGATCAGAAAAAATGGCTGCTGGTTGCCGACCTCGAAGCCACAGAGTTTCATGCGCGCGCCGCCTTGAGCGCAGGCTGCGCAGCGGCGTATTCCCTGGCCGCCTTGATGAAGCCGCTGAACAGTCGATGACCGTCCCGCGGCGTGGAGGTAAATTCCGGATGGAACTGAGTGGCGATAAAGAATGGATGCCCGGGCAGCTCGATGATTTCAACTAATTTGTCCACCGAAAAACCGGAGAACACCATGCCCTTTTTCTGGAACTGCTCCAAATAATTGTTGTTGAATTCGTAACGGTGACGATGGCGCTCGGAAATCATGTCCTTGGCGTAGAGTTTATGGGCCAGAGTACCGGGAACCAGATAACAGTCCTGGGCACCCAGGCGCATGCTACCGCCCAGGTCCGATTGTTCACTGCGAGTTTCCTGCTGACCACTACGATCCTGCCATTCAGTGATCAGCGCGATGACCGGGTGTGGTGTGTTGCGTTCAAACTCGGTGCTGTAGGCACCCTTAAGGCCCATCACGTTGCGGGCGAATTCGGTGACCGCGACCTGCAAGCCAAGACAGATACCCAGATACGGAATACGTTGCTCACGGGCATAGGCTGCGGCCGCAATCTTGCCTTCAATGCCGCGCTCGCCGAAGCCGCCGGGCACCAGGATAGCATCCATGCCGTGCAGCAAGCCGGCGCCGTGTTTACTCAACTCCTCGGAGTCAATGTAATGGATCTTCACGTCGGTATGCGTATGGATGCCTGCGTGCTTGAGCGCCTCATTGAGCGACATGTAAGCATCGGTAAGATTCACATACTTCCCCACCATGGCAACGTTGACAGTGGCTTCAGGGTTTGACCTGGCCTCGACCACGCGGCGCCATTCGCTCAGGTTCGCGGACTTGGTGTTGATGCGCAGATGATCCACGACGATATCATCCAGCCCCTGGGCGTGCAGGATCAGCGGGATCTTGTAAATGTCATCCGCATCCGGCGCGGAAATTACCGCGCGTTCTTCAACGTTGGTGAACAGCGCGATCTTGCGGCGCGCATCATCCGGCAGGGGTTTGGTGGCACGGCATAAAAGAATATCCGGCTGGATGCCGATGGAACGCAGTTCCTTCACGGAATGTTGCGTGGGCTTGGTTTTGGTCTCACCGGAGGTGGGGATATAGGGCACCAGGGTCAAGTGCATGTACACACATTTTCCGCGCCCCATCTCGATGCCCATCTGGCGGATGGCTTCGAGAAACGGCAAAGATTCGATGTCGCCCACGGTGCCGCCGATTTCCACCATGCAGATATCGGCGTTGCCGGCGCCTTCGCGTATGCAGCGCTTGATCTCGTCGGTGATGTGCGGGATCACCTGTACGGTGCCGCCGAGATAGTCGCCGTGACGTTCCTTGCGGATTACGTTCTCGTAGATGCGGCCGGTGGTGAAATTGTTGCTGCGCCCCATGCGGGCGCGCACGAAACGTTCGTAGTGGCCCAGATCCAGGTCGGTCTCGGTACCGTCATCGGTGACGAATACCTCGCCGTGCTGGAATGGGCTCATAGTGCCGGGGTCCACGTTGATATAGGGATCCAGCTTCACCATGGTGACCTTGAGGCCACGGGCTTCCAGAATGGCGCCCAAAGAGGCGGAGGCGATACCCTTCCCCAGGGAAGAAACCACGCCACCAGTGACAAACACGAAATGGGCCATCAGGACTCCCGACGCGGCGCCGGGATGGCTCCGCTGAATCGGGAGTACAGCCTAACAGAATCAGAAGCTTGAATGAAGCGAATGATGCCGGGCTGCCGGTGTCGCAGCCCTTCAATGCAGAGCGGGATGCGATGACCAGTCAATGCGCAAACCCGGTTCATCTGCTCCGGCGGCAAAAGGCGCGCAAACGAACAAGCCCGCCACCCCCGCCAGCTGATCACCGCTATAGAGCAGCGGCAGACGGTCACGCATCCAGGGCACTACCTTGAACTCCTGCAGCCACTTCTTGAGAGGCCGATGATGGGCCTGACCTGCGGGCTTGCAGACTTCGCCCCCGGAACGAAAGCACACCCTAAGACCCTCGGCGGGGCAACCCGCCGCACGCAGCCCGCCTTTCGTGGTTGGCGCCAGCCGGAGTGTCCCCATACCAGGCCCCATTGCGGTTTCTTCCCCCAGCGTGAGTCTGAATTCGCGCCGCGGCTTCGCAAGCAAGGGCAATAAGCCGTACAAACGGCCGCGATAACGCCGCACTTCCGCGCCTTCCCAGGAAACGCAGGGATTACGGTCGGCGCGGGCCGACAATAGCTCGCTGATCATCTGTTCAAGCTTATGGGCTGGTGGCAATGGCAACTGCAGCTTTTCCAGCCAGTATCGCAGCAGGTTTTTTGCCCGCGCAGCCCCGAATTTCTGCAAGGCAGCCACCGGCAATACTTGGCCTTGGTCCCCGACACAGTGTCTCCAATCTTCTTCCGCCACCGCGGCTAATAACCCCAGGGCCTCGCCACAATGGCGTGCGCTGCGTGCCACCGTTGCCGCTGCCGACGGCCAGCGTTGGCGGATCACAGGGACCACTTCACGGCGCAGATAATTGCGGTCAAAGCGGGAATCGGCGTTACTGGGATCATCCAGCCAGGTGAGTTTTTGTGTTTCCGCCCAGGCCTGCAACTCATTGCGCGAGAACCCGAGCAAGGGACGCGCCAGATGGCCCGACTCGAAGGAGCCGATCATCGGCATGGCGGCCAGCCCACGCAGTCCTGCGCCGCGCAATGCCTGCAGCAAGAAGGTCTCCAGCTGGTCATCCTGATGATGGGCCAGCAGCAGCAGGTCGTCTTCCCCTATTAACGTCCGAAACACCTGGTAACGCTGCTCACGGGCAATGGCCTCGAGACTTTGCCCCTTTGCGGGGTTGATCCTGACACTCCGGCATTCAAGCGGCACCTGCAATGCCGCACACAGCTGCTCACAATGCCGCTGCCAGTCATCCGATTTAAAATAAAGATGATGATTCACATGCAACGCCCGCAGCCGGGCTACCAGCGCGGATTCTTGCTGTACGAGCGCATGCAGCAACACCGTGGAGTCCAGTCCGCCGCTAAACCCCACCCAATAGCAACGCGCGGCCGGGAGGCCGCGCAGCACCATTGTCAGTTTGACAGGATCGAAGCTCACGAGCGGTGGATGGAGACGATGCTCACTCCTTGAAACTCCCGAACGACATGAAACGCTTGTAGCGTGCTTCCAACACTTCATCCATGGAGACATGTTCGAGACGGGTGAGGGTATCGCCGAGTGTGTTCTTGATTGTGGCCGCCATGGCATCCGCGTTGCGATGCGCGCCACCCAAGGGTTCCTTCAGCACCGTATCAATGAGTCCCAGGCTTTTCAGGCGTTCGGCGGTAATGCCCATGGCTTCCGCTGCCTCGCTGGCCTTGTCCGCGCTTTTCCACAGAATGGAAGCGCAGCCCTCCGGCGAAATCACCGAATAGATGCTGTACTGCAACATGATGACACGGTCGCCCACACCGATGGCCAAGGCGCCGCCGGAGCCGCCTTCACCGATGATGGTGCAGATAATAGGCACCCGCAACGTGGACATCTCGAACAGGTTGCGGGCAATAGCCTCGCTTTGGCCGCGCTCCTCCGCGCCCACACCCGGGTAGGCGCCGGGTGTGTCGATCAAGGTCATGAGCGGCAATCGAAAACGCTCCGCCAGTTTCATGATACGCAGTGCCTTGCGATAACCCTCGGGGCGCGGCATGCCGAAATTACGGCGGACTTTTTCCTTGGTATCACGACCTTTCTGCTCGCCGATGATGGCCACCGGGCGTCCCTCCAGCCGGGCCACGCCGGCAACGATGGCAGGGTCGTCTCCGAAAGCCCGGTCACCGTGCAATTCCTCGAAATCGGTGAAGATTTTCTGAATGTAATCCAGCGCATAGGGGCGCAGCGGATGGCGCGCCAACTGCGCCACCTGCCAAGGGTTCAGGCTGGAAAAAATGGTTTCCGTGAGGGTCCGGCTTTTCGCCTGCAGGCGTTCGATTTCGTCGGTGATGCTGACGGCGGACTCATCGCCGACGAAGCGCAGTTCCTCGATTTTAGCTTCGAGTTCGGCGATGGGTTGTTCAAATTCGAGGAAATTGAGATTCATTTTTCAGCGGGCCTGTGGGGTGATAAACGTTACCGGCTGAGGCCCTGGGGCACAAGCCCCTCAGGCGCTGGCCGCTTCATGGGCAGGGTCAAGCGGACGGGTGCCGTAGTGCAATGTGATGCTTGCCGGTCCCAGCCAGGTTTCCAGACGCCGGGTCAGGATCTCGGCGGGATGCACCTTCCAGGCCTCTCCCAGTGACATGGGCACACTGGCACCCGCCCCCCGGTACCGCACCCAGACGCTGCAGCGGCCGCCCAGATGCGGCTTGAGCGTCTCCTTGAGGCGGGCGGCGAAGTCCACCCCTGCATCCGCTGTCCACTCTATGTCCAAGCGGCGTAGGTACCGCTCCCGCAGTTCGTCCACTCCGTACATGTTCTTCACGGTGATGCGCCAGCCGCCGATGAATTCGTCGAATGCCAGCCGGCCCTCGACCACCACCACCTTGTCCTTCACTGCCAGGGCCCGGAAGCGCTGATAGGCATCCTCGAACAGGGTGACTTCAAGCCGGCCGCTGCGGTCATCCAGCACCAGGCTCACACGCCCGCCGCGTTTGCGCAAATCCACCACCAAACCTGCCGCGATCACATTGCGCGATGTCGGATCGTAACCATAACCGCGCTCACCATTGCTTTGCGGCGGCGATTCATCCGCCAGCTCACCCAGCGGTGCGGTTACCACCTGGCGTAAGTCGGCAGCGTAGCGGGTCACGGGATGACCGGTTAGATACAAACCCAGGGTATCCCGCTCGCCGCGCAAACGTTCATCCTCGTCCCAGTCCGGCAGTAATGACGTTGTTTGCGGCTGCTCCGGCTTCACCATCCCCGAGCCCACCAGACCAAACATATCATCCTGCCCCGCCGCACTGGCACGGGTACTCTGATCCGCTCGTGCCAATGCGTCCGGCAGCCGCGCCATGAGGGTGGCGCGGTTGAGACCGAGCACATCCAGAGCGCCGGCACGAATCAGTGCCTCGATGACGCGGCGATTGGCTTTTTGCAAATCAATGCGTCGGCAGAAATCTTCGATAGTTTTAAAATCACCGTTGTGCGTTCGCTCTGCCATTACCCCTTCAATGGCCGCTAACCCGACGCCCTTGATGGCACCCAGACCGTAGCGGATGCTGCCTGCGTCCGCCACTGCAAATCGGTAATCGGAATGATTGATATCCGGCGGCAGGATTTTCAATTCCATGGCGCGGCATTCGTTTATGATTGTCACTACTTTATCGGTATGGTCCATATCGGAGGACAGCACGGCTGCCATGAAGGCGGCTGGATAATGGGCCTTGAGCCAGGCTGTTTGATAGGCGAGCAGCGCGTAGGCGGCGGAATGGGATTTATTGAAACCGTAGCCGGCGAACTTCTCCATCAAATCGAAAATATGCGTCGCTAGTCGTGGAGCCACGCCGCGCGCTATCGCACCTTTCACGAACACATCCCGTTGCAGGGCCATCTCCTCCGCATTTTTCTTGCCCATGGCGCGGCGCAGAAGATCAGCACCACCCAAGGTATAACCGGCCAGGACCTGGGCGATCTGCATCACCTGCTCCTGGTAGAGAATCACACCGTAGGTAGGTTTCAGGATAGGTTCCAGCTTGGGGTGCGGGTAATCCACTCTGGCTTTGCCATGCTTGCGCGCCATGAAATCGTCCACCATACCGGACTGCAAGGGGCCGGGACGAAACAGCGCTACCAGCGCCACGATATCCCCAAAACGGTCGGGCTTGAGCCGGCGGATCAGATCCTTCATGCCGCGTGATTCCAACTGGAAGACCGCCGTGGTCTGGCAGCGTTTCAGCAGTGCATAGGTGGCTGCGTCATCCATCGGGATGGTGCTGATATCGATAGGCGCCGCGTTGCTGGCATGACGTTGCCGGTTGATGATGCCTACCGCCCAATCAATGATGGTTAGGGTCCGCAAACCCAGAAAGTCGAATTTGACCAGGCCTATGGCTTCCACGTCGTCCTTGTCCAGCTGCGTGACCGGATGGCTGCTACCGGCTTCGCAATAAAGCGGCATGAATTCCGTGAGTTCGGCCGGCGCAATCACTACACCGCCCGCATGCTTGCCGGCATTGCGCGCCAAACCTTCCAGGGAACGCGCCAGGTCCAGGAGCTGGCGTATTTCGTCCTCTTTCTGGTAGCGGGCGCGCAGTTCCGGCTCCTGTTGCAAGGCCTTGTCCAGGGTCATTTCCAGCTCGAAAGGAATGAGTTTGGCGATCTGGTCCACGTAGCCATAGGGATGGCCAAGCACGCGGCCCACATCACGCACCACGGCGCGTGCCGCCATGCTGCCATAGGTGATGATCTGGGAAACCCGTCCGCGGCCGTAGCGTGCCGCCACATAGTCGATCACCCGGTCGCGGCTTTCCATGCAAAAATCCACATCGAAGTCCGGCATGGACACACGCTCGGGATTGAGGAAGCGTTCAAACAACAGATCGTGTTCCAGGGGATCCAGATCGGTGATACCTAACGCATAGGCCACCAGTGAACCGGCACCGGAACCGCGGCCCGGACCCACCGGCACTCCGTGTTGCCTGGCCCAACGGATGAAATCCGCCACGATTAGAAAATAGCCGGCAAAACCCATGCGCAGGATCACACCCAGCTCCGACATCAATCGTTCGCGATAAGGGCTTACACGCTTCTCACGGTCCCCACCGGCATCGGGCAACAACCTGGCAAGTCGCTGCTCCAGGCCGGCATTCGCCTCGGCGCGCAGGAAACTTTCGATGCTATGGCCATCGGGTATGGGATAGGCTGGCAGGAAATTTTCGCCCAGACGTAGCGTGAAGTTGCAGCGCCTGGCAATCTCTACACTGTTTTCCAGCGCTTCCGGCAAATCCGAGAACAGCTGCAGCATTTCCTCCTCACTGCGCAAATACTGTTGCTCGCTATAACGTCGCGGGCGCCGTGGATCATTCAGGGTATGTCCTGACTGTATACAGACGCGGGCCTCATGGGCATCGAATTCTTCCGGTTTAAGAAAGCGCACATCGTTCGTGGCCACCAAGGGCACACCACTTGCTCCTGCGATTTGCACCACCGCACTCAAGTAGTCCTCCTCAGCTTCACGGCCGGTGCGCTGCAGTTCCATGTAGAAGCGCTCCGGGAACAATTCCAGCCAGTCATTCAACAGTACACGAGCCTTGTCAGTATGACCCGCCAAAAGCGCGCGGCCCACATCGCCTTCGCGCCCGCCGGACAACACGATCAACCCATGGTTATGCCCGGTGAGCCATTGGCGTTCCAGCATAGGAATACCACGCTGCTGGCCCTCCAGATAACTTCTCGTGATAAGTGTTGAAAGATTGCGGTATCCCTGGGTGTCACAGCACAACAGAGTAACGCTGCAAGATGAATCCGCTTCGATATCACGCAGTTGCAAGTCAGCGCCAATGATCGGCTTGATGCCTTGTGCCTGAGCCGCCTTGTAGAATTTCACGAGCGCGAACAGATTGCCCTGATCGGTAAGCGCCACCGCCGGCATGTTCATGGCTGCCACGGTCTGCATGAGTTGAGGTACACGAATGACGCTGTCCACCAATGAATATTCGGTGTGCAGACGCAGATGGACGAAGCGTGGCGACATGCTCAGGCGGTTTTCACTTTGCAGCGTTGCACCGGTGCAAATGAACGCCGATGGATGGTGCAAGCACCGTATTTCGCAAGAGCAGTCAAGTGCATAGGGGTGGGATACCCTTTGTGAATGCGGAAACCATACGCGGGAAATACCGCATCAAAACGTTGCATGGCCGCATCTCGTTCCACCTTGGCGAGAATCGAAGCGGCACTGATGACGGGAATCAGGTTATCACCCTTCACGATGGCCTCCATCGGGCAAGACAAGTGCGGACAACGGTCGCCATCCACCAGCACTTTTATCGGCGTCACAGCCAGCGCCAGCACCGCGCGCTGCATGGCCAGCAACGCTGCCTGCAGGATATTCAGACGATCGATTTCGAGGTGGTCAGCCCAACCCACCGCCCACGCCAGCGCACGTTCGCGGATTTCTGCAGCCAGTTTTTCCCGTTGGCGCGGGCTAAGCAGCTTGGAATCTTTGAGCCCCATAATAGGCCTGGAGGGCGCCAAGATGACCGCAGCGGCTGCCACCGGGCCGGCCAGCGGACCACGCCCGGCCTCATCCACACCGGCGATAATGACGCTTCGAGCTTCCCCAGACAGGATCATATATAGAGCAGCTCCCGGAGCTATGCACGGTCATTCTAACCTGCCGCCGCCGGGTCGTTTGGATAGCAACTCCAGCACCGCCTCTGCAGCGCGTTCATCCGCCCGACAACACAGATTGCTGCTGAGTGTGGCAAAAGTTTCAAGTTGAGCAGTCCGAGCAGCTTGGTCCTGCAGCAAACCCAGCACCGCTGTCCCCATATCGAAAGGCAGCGCACGATACTGGAGGAATTCCGGTACTACCTCACGATTCGCAAGCAGATTGGGCAGCGCTACATGCTTGATTCGCAACAAGCCCAGGCCCTTGACCAGCGCGTAACTGCTGACGGCAATGCGGTAGGCCACCACCATAGGGCAGCGCCACAGCATGGCTTCCAGGGTGGCGGTGCCGGATGCGATGAGTGCCGCATCCACCGCGCCCATAACCTCGCGAGCATGCCCCTCCACCAGGATGACTGGCAGGTCAGGTTTGAGCATGCGTACCTGACTCTTGATGAGCTTGTTTAAGGCCGGGGTGGTCGCCGGGATCACAAACTTCAATTCCGGCGCTGCCGCCACCAGCCACTGGGCGGTCTCCAAAAACACCGGCCCCAGGCGCTCCACTTCGGTACGGCGGCTGCCGGGCAGCAGCGCCACCAGCTGGCCGTCGGACGGCAGATGCAAGGTTTTACGCAGTGCCGCCCGATCCAGAATTTGCGGAACTTGATCTGCCAGCGGATGGCCGACGAATTTCGCTGGAAAACCGTGCTTTTCATACAACGATGTTTCGAAAGGCAGCAAGGTCAGTACCAAATCCGTGGCCCTGCCGAGCTTGAATACCCGCCGTGAACGCCATGCCCAAATGGAGGGGCTGACATAATGAACTGTGCGTATGCCTGCCCGGTGCAACCTGGCTTCCAGGCTGAGATTAAAATCCGGTGCATCTATACCGATGAAGATATCCGGATGCTGCTGGAGAAAATACCGGGTCAAACGGCGCCGCAAGCGCAGCAACCTGGGCAGATGCACCAACACCTCGGTGATTCCCATTACCGCCAGGTCCTCAGCATAAGCCAGCGGTTTGCAGCCGGCCGCGATCATCGCCGGCCCGGCCACACCCTCGAATTGCACATCAGGCGCTCGCTCCCGAATGGCACGCATCAACCCGGCGCCAAGATTGTCGCCCGAGCTTTCCCCCGCAATGATGCCAATTCGCAGCATGTGTGATCGCACCGTGTGAGGAGCCGCCGCGCAGAATCAGCGCGTGATGCTGCGCTCGCTGGTTTCCAGAAATTTCAGCATGCGCGCCACTTCCGGTTGCTTGGTGGCAGGTTCGCGCAGCCTCTCCAGTGCCTCTTCGAGACGCAGCTCCGAACGGTACAGAATCCGATATGCGTTTTTGATATTGCGGATTTGCTCCGCGGTAAATCCCCGCCGTTGCAGGCCTTCAGTGTTGATGCCATGTGGCTCTACGGGTGTACCTGAGACCATTACATAAGGAGGAATATCGCGCGTGATGTCCACATTCATGCCGGTGAAACTGTGGGCACCGATGCGGCAGAATTGGTGTACCTTGGTGAAACCCCCGAGTATCGCCCAGTCCTCAATGGTGACATGCCCGGCCAGGGTCGTGTTATTCGCCAAAATCACGTTGTCACCCAGCAAACAATCATGGGCAATATGCACATAAGCCATAATCCAGTTATCGTTGCCGACAATGGTCCGGCCTTTGTCCTGGGCCGTACCCCGGTTGACAGTGACAAACTCGAAAAAAGTATTGCGGTCACCTATTTCGAGCCAGGTGGGCTCGCCCCCGTACTTCTTATCCTGGGGTATGCCGCCGATGGAAGCGAACTGGAAGATGCGGTTGTCGCCGCCAATGCGGGTGGGACCCTGTATCACCACATGGGGTCCAATCCAGGTGCCGGCGCCGATTTCCACCTGCGGGCCGATAACCGAGAACGCTCCGACTGTCACGCCTGCTGCCAGACGAGCGGATGAATCTACGACCGCACGCGGATCAATCAAACTTCAAACTCCCGCGCCGCGCACATAAGCTCGGCCTCCGCGACCACTTGGCCCTCCACTTCAGCCCGAGCCTTATATTTCCAAATGCCGCGCTTGTTCCATAGATGTTCCACTTTGAGCACTAGCTGATCTCCGGGTTCCACCGGTTTCTTGAAGCGAGCGTTGTCGATGCCAACAAAATAATAGAGTGTGTTCTGACCCGGTGAATGACCGAGAGTCGCGAACGTCAACAGGCCGGTGGCTTGGGCCAACGCCTCGAGGATCAGTACGCCCGGCATGACCGGCCGCTGCGGAAAATGCCCGGGGAAAAATGGTTCATTAATCGTGACGTTCTTGACAGCGGTCAGCGACCTGCCCAGTTTGCACTCCAGCACACGATCCACCAGCAGGAATGGATAACGGTGGGGCAGTTGCCTCATGATAGCGTGGATGTCGAGAAACGGCTCCTTTGACATGGTAGTTCAGTCCTTCAATTTTTTTTCAATGGCTATAAGCCGGCGCACGAATTCGTCGAGCTGGCGGAAGCGCGCACTGTTTTTGCGCCACTGCGCCCCGGTATCCATGGGTAAACTGCCCGAATACACGCCCGGCTCGTGGATGGAATGGGATACTACCGTCATTGCGGTGATGGTGACATCGTCACAGATATCGATATGCCCAGCAACGCCAACGCCGCCACCAATCATGCAACGGCGGCCGATGTGGGCGCTACCAGCGATGGCGACACAACCGGCGATGGCGGTGTGCTCGCCGATATGGGCGTTATGCCCCACTTGTATCTGGTTATCGAGCTTGACGCCATTATCAATCACCGTATCCTCCAAAGCACCCCGATCGACAGTGGTATTGGCGCCGATTTCCACATCATCACCGATCACCACCGATCCCAGCTGAGGAACTTTCACCCATACCTCGCCATCGCGCGCAATGCCGAAGCCGTCAGCACCTATGACGGCCCCTGGATGGATCAGCGCGCGTCTGCCTACTCGGACATCGTGACAAAGGGTGACGTTGGCCACCAGCCGACTGTCCTCCTCGACACTGGCACCGGCTTGGATCACGCAATTGGGACCGATGAAAGCACCGCGCGCAATCACCACATCCTTCTCCAGCACCACGCCTGGCGCAATCCAAGCTTCGGGAGAAACTCGCGCATCGGGATGCACCTTAGCACCCACATCAATGCCTTTTTGCGATGCTAAGGCCGCCGTGAGCAGTGTCGCCACGCGCGCATACAGCAAATAGGGATTGTCCGAAACCAGCGCCGGGACCGGGCAAAGCTCTGCATCGGCCGGCGTCAGAATCACCGCGGCGGCGCGAGTCTTAGCCAGATAGCGGCGGTAATGGGTATTGGAAAGAAAAGTGATGGCATCGGGACCGGCATGCTGTATCGTCGCAACACCCCGGATCAGTGTGTTGCCATCACCGCGTAACAGCCCTCCGCAGCGATTCACCAGTTCTGTGAGCGTGCATTCCACCGGCAAGCGCCGTCATTCCTCAGTTGCCGCCACCCGGGGGATGGCTGGCCTGTAATTTAAAATCCTTCTGCATCTGGCTCAACACTTGGTCGGTCACATCGACCGTGCCATCCGCATAATAAGTAACCCCTTTATCAAGAATAAGGTTGTACTTCTGGGCTTTGGCGAATTTTTGCGCGGCTTTGTCAATTGCCGCCTGAAGTTCACCTAGCTCCTGGTTGCGCTGTGCGTTGACATCCGCTTGGAAATCATCCTGCTTGCGTCTAAAATCTTGCTGTAGGCTGTCCAACTGATTCTCCAAGCTTTGCAGCTGGCTGGCACTCATAACCGCGCCATTCCGGTTGATCTGATCCTGAAGATCTTTGATCTTGTTCTGCTGAGTCACCAGATCCTTGCCGCGGCTGCCAAATTTCTGTTCCATTACCTTGGTTGCCGCTTGGGCCTGGGGTGATTGCTGCAGTAGTGTTGCCCTATCCACTACACCGATTTTCAGCTCAGCCGCGGAAGCATTGCCCACGCATATCAGGCCCGCTAACAGCGTCAATAGCATTAATAATTTAAGTGCAATTTTCATATACATTCTCCGGAATAATCAAAAATACGTGCCTAAGGTGAATTGGAACCGTTCGGTCTGATCCCCTGGCTTGGGATTCAGCGGCAAAGCATAGCTGAATTTCATGGCGCCGAGAGGCGTCAGAAACGTGGCCGCCACGCCGGTGGAGACCCGCAGACTACTCCAGCGAAAATCCCCTGGATCGGTGAAAGCATTGCCTGCGTCAATGAACAACGCCCAGCGGCTGGACTCGACACCCGAGTCACTTTTTTTGCCAAAACTTGGCAGGATCAGTTCATTCTGCATATAAACCTGGGCCCGACCGCCAAACGGATAGCCTATGGAGTCCCGCGGTCCCAGGGTACCGATCTGCCAGCCGCGTACCGTATCCGGGCCGCCATCGAACCAATTCTTATATGGCGGATAGGTAGCGGTTTTACCATAGGGAGCACCATAATCCATTTCACCGTTGATGCCATATATAAACCCTTTGAACAAGGGGATAAACGCCAATTGGCTGTAACTCAGGATGTAATACTGCTGGTCAGAACCTGGTACAGCGGCTGTCAAACTGAGGGATTCGCGCGCGCCGCTATCTGGGAAAATGATCCGGTCGCGGGTATCGCGCACATAACTCAATGATGCTTCGAGTGTGTTGTACTGCAATGCCGGGTACTCGCAGACAAAAGTAAACCCACGCGAATCCGCACAAGCACCTAGAATTTGTGAAACAGTGCCATTGGCTGGATTTGATATAAACCCAACGTACTGTTGCGACGTACCTGACTGTGCGAACAGTTGATTGTGTGAATAAGTGCCACTGATACCCCAGGCGCTGTATTCCGTCAGAGGAATATTGAAACTCATCTGGGCGCCATAGGACTGGGTTGTCAATGGCGCGCTATTGATCGTAAGCGATGAGGTTTGGGTTTGAAACAAACCCAAGGCGCGGCTGACACCATCCACCGTCCAATAGGGGTTGGTGAAACTGAAATTATACGAATGACCTATATAACTGCGGTTAGCGTCAATCGACAGGCGATCACCAGTGCCCAGGAAATTTGCATTCACAATCTGGCCATCAAGGACCAACCCGGAATAACTGCCGTAGCCGACGCCTACATTCGCCGTGCCCGCAGGACGTTCAGTTAACGTGTAGTCGAGATCCACCAGGGCAGGGGAGCCAGGAACCCGCACAGTTTTAACTTTCGCATTCTCCATCCACGGCAGGCGATTAAGACGTACACGCGATCGTTCCACATCTATATTTGAAAGCCAAGTGCCTTCAAACTGACGCATCTCACGGCGGAAAACCGCATCGTCGGTGCCCGAACCGCCACTGAAATTGATATGCCGCACATACACGCGCTCACCGGGCTCAATATAGAAGGTGATGGAAACCAGTTTGTGTTGACGGTCAATATCCGGTACTGGATTGACTTGGGCAAACCCGTAACCATCCACGCCCAGCCGTTTTTGAATTAGATCGGCTGTGGTGGTAGCCCGCTGGAGTGAAAAGGTATCACCTGGTTTCACCAATACGAATCTTTTCAGCACCGACTCCGGTATCACAAACTGCCCCGCCAACTTCACATCCTTGACTTTGTAAACCCCGCCTTCGGAGATATTCACTGTGATATAGACGTTATTGCGGTCCGGTGAGATAGCCACCTGGGTTGAATCTATGGCGAAGTCCGCATATCCCTGATCCATGTAAAAGGACCGCAACGACTCCAGGTCGCCTACGAGTTTCTCGCGGGAATATTCATCTGAACTTCCGAAAAAAGTCCAGAAATCCGCCACTTTTAATTTAAATACGTCGTGCAAATCACTCTCAGAAAAGGCATGATTGCCGACGATGCTGATGGAACGAATCTTGGCAGTAACCCCCTCGGAAATTTTCACCGAGACATCAACCTTGTTGTTGCCTATGTCGGCGACATTAGACTTGATGATCACAGCATATTTCCCATGGCTGTAATATTCATCCGTGATCTGCTGTATAAACTGATCGAGGGTGACCTTGTTGAAAATCTGTCCTTTCGACAGCCCCGCTTTATCCAACGATTTATATAGATCGTCCGATTTTATGAGTTTGTTGCCGCTAATGACGAAATTGGCGATCGATGGGCGCTCGTGTACGATGATTATAAGCGTATCATCCTGGCGGCGCAGTTCGATATCGCGGAAAAACCCAGTCTTGTAAAGCGCGCGAATGGCATCTTGGATGCGAGCTTCGGTGATGTGGTCGCCGATATTGATTGGCAGATAATCGTAAACCGTGCCTTTGGATATGCGTTGCAGACCGACGATCTCGATTTTCTTGACGGTAAACGATTCATCCGCTCGGGCGATGGAGGAGCTCAACACCAGGAACAGCAGTGAGGCCAGGATAATCCCGGTGCCTTTAATAAAGCCCAATTGTAATCCTCCTTACCCGAACAGCCGCATTAGATCGTTATAGATTGCGAAACTCATGAGTACCAGTAACAGCGCGATACCGACACGCTGGCCCAACATTTCAGCCTGGACGGACAAGGGCGAGCCCTTGACCGCCTCGATGACGTAATAAAGCAAATGGCCGCCGTCCAGTACCGGAATCGGTAGCATATTCAGCACCCCAAGACTGATGCTCACGATGGCGAGAAACGCCAGAAATGGCACCAAGCCATTCTCCGCCGAGTAGCCGGCATACTGTGCAATATCAATGGGCCCGCTCAAGTTGCGCAAAGATACCTTACCGGTCACCATGTTCCAAGAAGCATCCAAGGTGAGCCAGGCGAGGCTGCCGGTGCGCGCAAACGCATGCTCAAGAGCGGCCACCGGATTATACCGTTGTTCTGCTTCTAAGCGCTGACGCAGCTTTTCAGGATAGCCAATCTGAGCGCCAATATGCCCTATCATCTTGCCATCTGAGGCCTTTTGAACCCCAACCGGAAGTTGCAGAGTGAAGGTGCGTACGCCACGCTGCACCAGGATTTTCAGGGTCCGATCCGGCGCTGTTTGTAGAATTTTAACTAACTGCTGAGGGCCAGCGACTGGCGTGCCGTTAACCTTGAGAATTGCGTCGCCAGGCTTGAGACCCGCTTGCCTGGCAGTGCCGTCGGGCAACACTTCACCCACTTCGGGCGCGGCCGCCGGTTGCCATTGGCTGAAGCCCAGGCCTGTCAGCAGCTTGCCCGGCTCGGTAAGTGCCTGACTGTCCGTTATATTCAATACCAGCTGCTGCTGACCATTATCCGGGGTGCGCACCTGCACATCCACATTCCCGCCCCCTATGACACCCTCGAAGAGCCGTACCACGGCCGTATCCCAGGTGGGTGTTGAATGGCCATTAACGGCAAGAATCTCGTCTTCCATGACAAAGCCAGCGTGCGCGGCGGCTGAGCCTGGCTGCACTGTGCCAATGATCGGCCGAATTCCAGGAACGCCGATCATGAAAATCACCCAATAGGCCACAATCGCAAAGATGAAATTGAATACTGGGCCTGCCAATACCGCCAAGAAGCGCTTCGCCAATGGCTGACGGTTGAAAGCCAGATGTTTCTCGCCCTCGGGTACTTCGCCTTCCCGCTCATCCAGCGGCTTCACATAGCCCCCCAGCGGTAACCAGCCAATCGCAAGTTCCGTGGAATCAGGGCGGCGCTGCCAAAGCAGCAGCGGTTTACCAAAAAACACGGAAAAACGTAGCACTTTGATGCCGAAACAGCGCATCACGATGAAATGACCGAACTCATGCCAGATGATCAATATGCAGATGGCCACAAGGAAAGCCGCGATGCTGATGAGAATATTCATGCCGCCACCCTGGCCATGGCGGCGGCGGCCATAATACGCGCGCGCCGATCGCATTCCAGCACGGCTTCAATGGAGACCGGGTTACTGGGAAACACGTGCTCAAGCGTCTGCTGCACCACGTGGGCAATGGCCGTGAAAGGTAGCTGTCCTTCGAGAAACGCCTGAACCGCGACCTCGTTGGCGGCATTTAAGATCGCTGGCGCACTGCCGCCCGCCTGTGCGGCTTGTTTCGCGAGCTGCAAACAGGGGAAAGTAATCAGATCGGGAGGTTCGAAATCCAGATGACCCAGAGCGCACAAGTCCAGTGACTGCACACCCGCCTCCAATCGCTCCGGCCAAGCCAGGCCGCACGCAATCGGTGTGCGCATATCCGGGTTGCTCAATTGCGCCAGCACCGAGCCGTCAGCATATTCCACCAGAGAATGCACGATGCTCTGGGGATGTACCAGCACTTCAATACGTTCCGGCGGCGTCTCGAACAACCAGCGCGCCTCAATCACTTCCAATCCCTTGTTCATGAGAGTGGCTGAGTCCACGGAAATCTTGCGCCCCATGGACCATTTGGGATGCGCACAAGCCTGTGCAGGGGTGACGCCACGCAATTTTTCCTGGGACCAGCCACGGAAGGGCCCGCCCGAGGCGGTGAGCAGAATGCGTCGCACACCATGCCGTTCCTGAGGCGACAAACATTGAAAGATCGCATTGTGTTCACTATCAATGGGAATCAGTTCCGCACCGTGTTCCCGGACAGCCTGCATGAACACCTGTCCGGCCATCACCAGTGATTCCTTGTTGGCCAGCAGCACGCGCTTGCCGGTACTCACGGCCGCGAGTGTCGGCAATAATCCGGCAGCGCCCACTATAGCTGCCATGATGCAATCGTTTTCCGGTAACTTGGCGACGTCTTCCAGCGCTTGCTTACCGGAAAGCACCTCAACATTGAGACCGACTTGCTTGCTGCGTGCTCGCAACTGCTGTGCCGCCGTTTCCTCCACCATGACCGCATACCGCGGACGATGCTCGAGACATTGACGGAGTAACCCTTCCACGTCAGCACGTGCCGTCAGCGCAATGACCCGGAAACGGTTGCGATGGCGCCCCACCACATCCAAGGTAGTGGTTCCAACGCTGCCGGTCGCGCCGAGGATGGTGATGCCCCTCATCGCAACCACTCCTGTAACGCCAGCCCCAGCCAGAATGCCGGTAACGCCGCCGTCAGGCTATCAACACGGTCCAGGACGCCGCCATGGCCGGGAAACAGCCTACCGCTGTCTTTGACACCCGCCTGACGCTTGAACAGGCTTTCAGAAAGGTCGCCCACGATTGAGAGCCATCCAGTCAGCAGACAGATAAGGATAAGCAAATACCCACTCGCCGGCAGCACCAGCCAGACACCAAAAAATGACACCATCAACACTGCGAGGGTACCCCCCGCCACGCCTTCCCAGGTCTTGCCGGGGCTGACCTCAGGAGCCAATTTGTGTTTCCCGAAAGCCCGGCCCGCAAAATATGCGCCGATGTCCGCTGCCCAGATAACAGTCAGCAGAAATAACAACTTCACAGCTCCGCGGTGACTTGAATGCAAAGCCACCAGCGCTACCCAGGCGGGTATCAGCGTCAGCATGCCGCAAACGAATTTTACCCTGCTGTGGAATTGTCGCCGCCACCAGGATACCCAGATAATTGCGAATAGCCACCAAGCCAGGGACGTCAGCGCAACTACCCACAGTACCAAGGCATCCTGGCGCGCCAGCCAAAACAGATACAGCAGAACAGCCACGAGCACTGCATTGCTGATTTTTAATAGTGTGGAATTTTCACCGCTCAGGTTCGCCCATTCCCAACTAGCCACTAAAGCCATCAGCCCAGCCACCAGCGCGAGCAGCCAGGTGGAGGCTAGCAGCACCAGCAACACCACCAAGGGCAGCAGGGTCAGGGCCGTGATGACGCGTTGTTTGAGCATCAGCTCTCGGGACCAACCGGTTCTGATATGCGGCCAAAGCGGCGCTGGCGCGCCGCATACCAATCGAGCGCAGCCTGCAAGGCAGCTGCGTCGAAATCCGGCCACAGGCTATCGGTGAAATACAATTCCGTATAGGCGAGATTCCACAGTAGGAAGTTACTAATGCGCTGTTCACCGCCAGTGCGAATGAAAAGATCCGGATCCGGCGACCCTGACAGTGCTAAAGCATGTGATAGCCTGGTTTCGTCAATCTCCTCGGGTTGAATGTATCCAGCGACCGCTTCGAAAGTCAGCCGCCTCACCGCCTGCACGACGTCCCATCGTCCGCCATAGCTGATGGCGATGTTCAATACCAGTCCTATATTTGATTGTGTAAGCTTTTCGGCCTGGCGCATACCGTCCTGTAAGGCTTGAGAAAACGCGGCGCGGGCGCCAATAAAACGGATACGAATATTATTCTTATGCAGCTCGGCCACTTCGCTGTCAAGAGCACCAACGAAAAGTTCAATCAGGTTACCAACCTCGGTTCTTGGCCGTTGCCAGTTTTCACTGCTGAAGGCAAACAGGGTCAGAGCACCGATACCCTGCTGCACACAGGCCTCGATGGTGCGTCGTGCAGCATTGAGACCGGCACGATGGCCGGCTTGTCGCGGCAGGAACCGGTGCTTGGCCCAGCGACCGTTACCGTCCATGATGATGGCGATGTGCCGCGGCAGAGTGGCAATTTCTGTCTTGGCCACGCGCTCACACTCCTCGCCTGGATGCTGGCGTCGTACTGACGGGGGCAAACCACCATAGCATTAGACTTCCAAGAGTTCCGACTCCTTGGTGGCGAGAATCTTGTCAAGTTCGGCAATATGCCGGTCGGTAATTTTTTGAATATCGTCCTGCGCCCTGCGCTCCTGATCCTCACTGACCTTTTTGTCCTTGAGCAGGGTCTTAAGTTCCGTGTTAGCGTCGCGGCGCACATTGCGCACCGCCACGCGTGCGGCTTCCGCCTCCTGACGCGCTAACTTGATGATCTCGCGGCGTCGCTCCTCGGTAAGTTGCGGCATTGGTACGCGGATGATGTTGCCTGCAGTGGCGGGTGTCAGGCCAAGGTCCGATGTCATGATGGCTTTCTCTATCACTGTAACCATCGTTTTCTCCCAAGGCGTGATGGTCAGCGTGCGCGCATCACCCACCGTTACATTAGCCACCTGATTGAGCGGCACCTCAGAACCATAATAGGACACATGCAGATGGTCCAAGAGGCTGGCGTTGGCGCGCCCGGTACGCAACTTGGCAAGCGCCTCCTTGAGCGTATTCACGCTTTTTTGCATGCGCACCATGGCATTCTTTTGCATATCATCAATCATGATTGGCCTCCGTTATCCACCAACGTACCCACATCTGTCGCACCCAGTACGATGCGCATGAGGTCGCCGGCACAGGTGAGATCGAAAATCCGAAGGGGAATATTATTATCGCGACATAGAACGATGGCAGTGGCATCCATAACCATGAGTTTATCAGTGAGTACCTGATCGAAGGTCAGATGCGTGTAGCGCGATGCCTTGGGATGCTGCTTGGGGTCCGCAGAATATACACCGTCTACCTTGGTAGCCTTGAGCAACAACTCCGCACCGGTTTCAATCGCACGCAGGCTGGCGGCGGTATCAGTAGTAAAGAAGGGATTACCGATACCAGCCGCGAAGATGCATACGCGGCCCTTCTCCAGATGGCGAACCGCGCGCCGGCGGATGTAATCTTCACATACCTCGTTGACGCTCAAGCCCGACATGACACGCACATGGGCTCCCAGGCGTTCCAGGGCATCCTGCATGGCGAGCGCATTCATGATGGTCGCGAGCATGCCCATGTGGTCCGCGGTGACCCGGTCCATGCCGGCTCTCGCCAAGCCTGCGCCGCGGAAGATATTGCCGCCGCCGACGACCATACCCACCTGCACGCCCAGGTCGTGGACGTCGCGTATTTCCTCTGCCAAACGCTTGATTACTACCGGATCAACGCCGTAATCGGCGTCACCCATAAGGGCTTCGCCGCTCAGCTTGACGAGTATCCGACGGTAAGCGGGTGTCTGCTTCGACATGGGTCAACCGCTGCGCGAGTAAGTGATACGCAGAGCCCCGCGTTGCGGGGCTCTTGGGCATACGGATTGTACCGTAAAATGGCCGTCGGGCATGGGCTGGAACCGCCAGGGTTACGATTCAGGCCCCCCGTGCCTGAGCCATCACCTCGGCAGCAAAATCCTCCTGCCTTTTCTCGATGCCCTCGCCTACTTCGAAGCGCACGAAGCGCAGTACCTGGGCGCCGGTCTGAACAAGCAGTTTCTCCACTGCGATATCCGGGTTTTTCACGAAAGGCTGGCCCAGAAGGGTCACTTCCGCAAGAAATTTCCGCAGTCGGCCTTCCACCATCTTTTCAATAATGGCGGCCGGTTTGCTGCTGTCCATTGATTGAGCCCGAATGATCTCGCGCTCCTGGTCCAGCACCTTCGCCGATACCTGTTCCGGTCTGAGATACAACGGTCTGCTGGCCGCAACATGCATGGCGATATCCTTGGCAACCGTGGCATCGCCACCCTGCAGCTCCACCAAAACGCCGATACGCGAGCCATGACTATAGGATCCTAAAATACCGGTGCTGCTCTTAAACAACGTGCAACGCCGTATGCTGATATTCTCACCCAGCTTGGCGACCAGTTCACGGCGCACGGTATCCACGCTTTTACCATCGGCAAATGGCATATTACTCAGTGCATTCACGTCCAGTGGTGCCCCGAGCAGTACCGTGTGAGTCACGTTCGAAACGAAGCTGGTGAAATCCTCCCCATTGGCGACGAAGTCGGTTTCGCAGTTAACTTCCACCATGGCGGCAGCGGAACCGGCTTGTTCGATGGCGATGCGTCCCTCTGCGGCAATACGCCCGGCTTTCTTGTCAGCCTTGGCGAGTCCGGACTTGCGCATATATTCGATGGCCACATCAATGTCACCGCGGGATTCAGTCAGCGCCCTCTTGCATTCCATCATGCCGGCACCGGTACGCTCGCGCAGTTCTTTCACCAGCGCAGCAGAAATCGTCATTCTCCACCCTCTTCAATCGGAGCTTTCTTGGTGGTTTTCTTGCGTACTGTCGTTTTCTTGATGGATGTTTTCTTACGCACCACTGTTTTGTCAACCGGCTTGTTATCGTTATCGGATCCGGTTTCCCCTGCGGCAGAAACCACTGCATCATGAGCAGCCGCAGTGGGTTTGTCCGCCAGCTTGCGGCGTGGCGGTGCCTTCTTTGCGGTGGTCTTCCTGCGGCCGCGACCGCGCTTGGGGTTACCGAGCTCGTCTAATTCCACAAATTCATCTTCATCGTTACCCGCGAGCTGTGGCATAGAGGCTTTACCAGCCAGCACGGCATCTGCGATGCCCTGTGCATATAACTGGACTGCGCGAATAGCATCGTCATTGCCCGGAATGACGTAATCAATGTTATCAGGCAGATTATTGGTGTCCACGATACCCACGATCGGGGTCCCTAGCTTGTGCGCTTCACTCACAGCGATCTTTTCGTGGCCAACGTCAATCACGAACAGCGCATCAGGCAAAGCATTCATTTCCTTGATGCCACCCAGACTTTTCTCGAGCCTCTCCATCTCACGTCTCAAGCGTATGACTTCTTTCTTACCTAGGCGTTCAAAGGTGCCGTCCTCTGACTGGAGATCCAACTCCTTCATGCGTTTGATGGATTGGCGCACGGTTTTAAAATTGGTGAGTGTGCCACCCAGCCAGCGCTGGTTCACATAAGGCATGCCACAACGCTGCGCTTCTTCGGCCACCGCATCGCGTGCCGCGCGTTTGGTGCCAACGAACAGCACGGAGCCGCCATCGGCCACCAGGCGCTTCACGAACTCCATTGCCTCACGGTATAGCGGCAAAGTCTTTTCGAGATTGATGATGTGAATATGGCTGCGCTCGCCGAAGATGTAAGGAGCCATCTTCGGATTCCAGTAGCGGGTTTGATGACCAAAATGCACGCCGGCTTCCAGCATCTGGCGCATGGACAGTTCTGCCATGGATATATACTCCTGATGAATGGGAACGCAGCACGTCCCCGGGGTTAGGCCTCCATACACCCCGTATCGCAACCCTGGTCCTTGCGGACCGGCGGGCACCCCGCGAACGGTTTTGGTATATGTGTGGGTTATTTGCCAAAAAAGGCTGCGCTTTATACCATAAGGCGTCCATAACGGCAACGCCGACAAGGGCTTAGGCTCGATCCCGGCACCCATCACCTCCGGCCCAATGCATGCCAATCACCATTAAAACCCACGAAGAACAGGCAAAAATGCGCGTCGCCGGCCAACTGGCGGCTGAGGTGCTGGACATGATTGCGCCACATGTGCAGCCCGGGGTCACTACCGATGAACTGGACCACCTTTGCCACGACTACATCGTCAATCAACAGCAGGCCATTCCGGCGAATGTGGGCTACAACGGTTTCCCCAAGACCCTGTGCACGTCAATCAATCACGTAGTTTGTCACGGAATACCCAGCGACAAGAAACTCAAAAACGGCGACATCATCAACATTGACGTGACAGTTATCAAAGATGGTTTCCACGGTGATACCAGTAAAATGTATTATGTGGGGGAGCCTTCAGTATTGGCAAAACGCCTGGTCCAGATCACCCACGATGCCATGCTTACCGGCATTGATATGGTGAAACCCGGCGTACAGCTGGGAGATATCGGTCACGCCATCCAGAACTACGCGGAAAGCCACGGTTTCTCAGTGGTGCGTGAATACTGCGGACACGGCATCGGCCGCGTCTATCATGAAGATCCGCAGGTACTGCATTATGGTACTCCGGGGACTGGCCTGGAGCTCAAGCCCGGCATGACGTTCACCATCGAACCGATGATTAATGCTGGCAAACGTCATGTGCGGCTTCTGCCAGATGGCTGGACGGTGGTTACCAAGGATCACTCCCTGTCAGCACAGTGGGAGCACACCCTATTGGTAACCAATGACAATCACGAAATATTGACTATGCGTGCCGGTGGCGAAATATGAATTTGACCTTAATGATTGTATTCGCTTGAACGCTCTGCCTGACGTCGCTTTTTCCCCGCTCGATACCACCACGCTGGACCAAGCGCTGCATAACGGTAGCAAACCGTTGCCGATTCTGCGCCAAGCCCTGAAAGGCGCGGATACGGCCTTGCAACAACAATTCAATTCCGGAACGGCTGTTGACACGCTGGTAAAAGTTCGTGCTGGAGTTGCAGATGCGCTCATCAGACGCGCCTATAAACTACATCTCCCGGAATCCAGCTTGTCTCTTGTAGCAGTCGGCGGTTACGGCCGTGGCGAATTGCATCCGCATTCCGACGTTGATCTGCTGATCTTGTTAAATAACGGACATCAAGAGTCATTTCGTCATGTAATCGGGAACTTCATCGCTTTCCTCTGGGATATTGGCTTGCAGGCCAGCCACAGCGTGCGTACTTTGGAAGAATGCCTTGCACAGGCACAAATGGATGTGACAGTCGCCACCAATCTCATGGAAGCCCGCCATTTAGCCGGTGATGAAGCGCTTTTTGCATGCCTGCGCCAGCAAATGATGCCATCAACATTTTGGCCGACGAAACAATTTTTCACAGCCAAGCGTCGTGAACAGCAGGAGCGTCACGCGAAGTATCACGATACCGCCTACCGCCTGGAACCGAATATCAAGGAAGGTCCAGGCGGCCTGCGCGATATACAGATGATTGCGTGGGTGGCGAAACGTCACTTCAACACCGATACCCTTTACAGTCTCGTCGAGCATGGATTTCTCACGGAAGATGAGTACCAGAGCCTATGCCGTGGTCAGATTTTCCTGTGGCGGATTCGGTTTGCTTTGCATCTCTTACATGGCCGGCGCGAAGACCGGCTACTGTTCGATTCCCAAGTCAAGTTGGCCAGACAGTTTGGCTACCATGATGCGCCCCAGACCCTGGCGGTAGAAAAATTCATGCAGGATTACTACCGAACCGTTAAGGAATTAGGCCTGCTCAATGAAATGCTTTTGCAGTTGCTGGAAGAGGCGATCCTAGGCACGGACTTGCCAATCGCGACTCCGTTAAACGATGCTTTTGAGGAACGTGGCGGTTTCCTGTATCTGCGTGACCCTGAATCGTTCGTACAGCGTCCAGCTGCCATGTTGGAACTTTTCCTGATGCTGGAGCAACACCCGTACCTCAAGGGAATCAGCGCCGGCACACTACGAATGCTGCGCGGAAATCTGCACCGAATGGATGCGGCTTTCCGCGATGATCCGGTTAACCATGCTCTCTTCATGCAAATCCTGCGAGAGCCCCGTGGTGTCACTCATGAGCTGCGGCGCATGAACCGCTATGGTGTGCTGGGTCGGTATCTGCCGGCATTCGGCAAGATCGTGGGGCGCATGCAATACGACCTGTTCCACGCTTACACCGTGGATGAGCATATTCTGTTCGTGATCAGTAACTTGCGACGCTTTGCCCTCACCCACTACGACCATGAATTCCCGCTCTGTAGTCAGATCATGCAAGCTCTTCCAAAACCCGAATTAGCCTATCTTGGCGCCCTGTTCCATGACATTGCCAAGGGCCGCGGTGGCGATCACTCGACGTTAGGCGCCGAAGAGGCACAAGCGTTTTGTCTGACTCATGGTCTAAGCCTTTACGATGCCCGCCTGGTAGCGTGGCTGGTACAGCATCATCTGTTGTTGTCACTGACTACTCAAAAGAAAGACATCAATGATCCTCAGATAGTGCACGCATTTGCCCAGCAGGTAGGTGACCAGATGCATCTGGATTACCTGTACGTGCTTACCGTAGCCGATATACGTGGGACCAATCCGGATTTATGGAATTCCTGGAAGGCGAGCCTGTGCATCGAGTTATATCACAATGCCAGCCGGGCGCTGCTGCATGGGCTGGAAAACCCGATCGATAAGGAGGAGCTGATTCACGAGATTCAGGAAGAAGCGCTGACACGGCTACGGGAGCAAGGCATAGAATTGTCGGCCGCCCACAGGATATGGGCCGCTTTTTCTGAAGAATACTTCCTGCATCACTCGCCGGAAGAGATCACTTGGCATACCATCTGTTTAGCTGGACGACTGGGCGCTGGTACGCCGCTGATATTCCTTCGCCAACAAGCAGCACATGGTGGCACCAGCATCTGCATTCATTCAATCCATGACGAATTCATCTTTGGCCGCGTAACTGCAGCCCTCGCTGAACTGGGTTTAACGGTGATGGATGCCCGCCTGATGCCCATGGCTGGCGGCGACCGCCTCGATACCTACGTAGTATTGGAAGACAACGGCAAGCCCATCTTGGATACGGAGCGGCTGATCGAAATCGAGCAGCTCCTGCGGCGTGAAATTCACCGTCGCAATGCATTGCCGGCCGCAATAACCCGCCGTGCCCCGCGCCAAGTGCGCATGTTTACTACGCCGACCAGAGTACAATTCGCCGACGATCCTATCAATGAACGCACGGTGCTGGAAATTAGCGCCGGCGACCGGCCGGGCCTGTTGTCGCTCATCGGCCAGGCCCTGGGACAGTGCGAAATCCACTTACAGAATGCGAAAATTACCACCGTCGGCGAACGCGCCGAGGATGTATTTTTCATTACCGATGCTCGCAATCGGCCGATCAATGATCCGATGGCCAGGGAGCAGCTGCGTGTAGCGTTGCTGGCGCTTCTCGGTGAAGCCGCTTGAATAATCTCCAATTCAACTTCAATAATCAGAGCTTTTAGTTTCTGATTAAGCGAAAATGACCGAGAATCTAAAGTATAGATGTCGATAAATGAGAGCTTTGAAGTTATTTCAAACGCCGACAGAAAGAAAAATTGCGGCTCTTAGATGTGTCTTTTAACGAGAACCGGAATCCGAATGAACCCCGATCTGCAAAAACTGTTTCCCTACCCTTTCGAGCGCTTGGCGAAACTCAAGGAAGGTATTGCGCCGCCGCAGCATTTGCAACACATTCCCCTGTCCATCGGTGAACCCAAACACGCACCGCCAGAATTCGTACTGCAGACTCTGCGCGAGAATCTAGACAGTCTCGGCGCCTATCCTATGGCCAAGGGTTTGGCGGGGTTGCGTGAGGCCATCGCCCGCTGGCTCACACGCCGTTTCCACCTCGGCCCCGGACGGGTAGACCCGGAACGACAAGTGATTCCTGTCAGCGGTACCCGCGAGGGATTGTTTGCCTTCGCCCAGGCAGTGATCGACCGCAGCACCAAACCGCTGGTACTGATGCCGAACCCTTTTTATCAGATCTACGAAGGTGCGGCCTTCCTGGCCGGCGCGGAGCCGTATTTCATGGATACCCTGGAGAAGAATGGTTTCCTGCCGGATCTGGATGCCGTGCCGGATGACATCTGGAGGCGCTGCCAACTCCTTTATATATGCACGCCCGGCAACCCCACCGGTACGGTTATGGATACCGCCTACTTGAAGCGCGTGGTGGAACTGGCGGATCGCCACGATTTCATAATCGCCTCCGACGAATGCTATGCCGAAATCTACCTGGATGAAACCCGGCCGCCGGCCGGCCTGCTGCAGGCCTGCGAGGAAATGGGTCGGCATGATTTCCGGCGCTGCGTGGTATTCCATAGCTTGTCCAAACGCTCAAACCTTCCCGGCCTGCGCTCCGGCTTTGTGGCCGGTGATGCCAAAATTTTGGCCAAATTCCTGCTCTACCGCACCTATCATGGCTGCGCTGTGCCGGTACCTGTGCAATTGGCGAGTGAACGCGCCTGGGACGACGACCGGCATGTACGGGACAATCGCCGTCTTTATCAGAATAAATTTACCGCCGCCATGGAAATCCTCGCTCCGGTGCTGGATGTGAAACTACCGGCGGCAGCGTTTTATCTGTGGCCGCGCACCCCGGTTGATGACGAACGCTTTGCGCGGGAGCTGTTCGCCCGGCAGAATGTCACCGTACTTCCCGGCAGCTATCTTTCGCGGCGCAGCCCACATGGCGACCCGGGTAAGGGCCGGGTGCGCATCTCCCTGGTGGCACCGGTCCAAGAGTGTACTGAAGCGGCACGCCGCATTCGTGCCTGCGTAGAATCCCTATGAAGTCCAGCATCCTCCAGACGGTTATCGAGAATGCCTTTGAACGGCGCAAGGAACTCACGCCAGCAAACACCACTCCTGAAGTGCGGAACGCAGTGGAAACCGCCATCGCGTTACTCGACCGGGGTGAGGCGCGGGTGGCGGAAAAACGTGGCGATCAATGGCAGGTAATCGAGTGGCTGAAAATGGCAGTGCTGCTGTATTTTCGCATCCAGCCAAATCAAGTCATGGAGAATGGCGCTGCGCGCTATTACGACAAAATTCCGCTCAAATACCTAACCCACACCCAGGCGGAATTCGTCCGGGAAGGTGTGCGCATTGTGCCGCCGGCCAGCGTGCGCTACGGCGCTTACCTAGCACCCGATGTGGTGCTCATGCCGTCCTATATAAACATTGGTGCTTATGTAGGCGACGGAACTATGGTGGACACCTGGGCTACGATCGGTTCCTGCGCCCAAATCGGCAAGCATGTGCACATTTCCGGCGGCGTGGGTATCGGTGGCGTACTCGAACCCCTGCAAGCCACACCCACCATCATCGAGGATGACTGCTTTGTTGGAGCACGCTCGGAAATCGTGGAAGGTGTGATCGTGGAATCCGGCGCGGTGATTTCCATGGGGGTGTTCATCGGCCAGAGCACGCGCATTTACGATCGTGAAACCGGCGAGATTTTTTACGGGCGCGTACCAGCCGGCGCGGTGGTAGTCCCTGGCAGTCTGCCATCCGTTGACGGGCGCTATAACCTGCAGTGCGCGGTCATCGTCAAACGCGTGGATGCCCAGACCCGCCTCAAGGTAGGCATCAACGAACTACTGCGCGGAATCCAATGATATGAGCGCAGTACTCGATTTGACTAAAGAACTCATTGCCCGTCCATCGCTCACGCCCGCTGATGCCAGCTGCCAACAAATCATCTCTGCACGCCTGGCCAAGGTGGGTTTCAAGATTGAACACTTGCGCTTCGGTCAGGTGGATAATCTCTGGGCACGCCATGGTACCGAGTCGCCTCTACTGGTGTTTGCAGGGCATACTGACGTGGTGCCGCCAGGCCCAAAAGAACAATGGCATAGCGAGCCTTTCACACCGGAGATCAGGGACGGATTCCTGTATGGACGTGGAGCGGCAGACATGAAATCCGGTTTGGCCGCCATGGTGGTAGCCACGGAAGAATTCCTCAACACCAGGCCAAAACTGCGCGGCAGCCTTGCTTTTCTCATCACCAGTGATGAAGAAGGCCCATCAGTGGATGGGACGGTGAAAGTGATGGAGTTGCTGGCAAAGCGCGGCGAGAAAATTGACTGGTGCGTGCTGGGCGAACCGTCCTGCCTAGAAAAATTCGGCGACACACTGCGTCATGGCCGGCGAGGTTCACTCTCCGGACTACTGCACGTCCATGGGATACAGGGGCATGTAGCCTACCCGGAGCGGGCTGACAATCCCATCCATCGCGTACTTCCGGTGCTCACAGAGCTCTGTGCCACCCGTTGGGATGCTGCCGGTAACCCCCACTTTCCACCCACCAGCTTCCAAATCTCCAATTTCAATTCCGGCACCGGCGCCGGCAACGTGATTCCGGGTCATGCGGATGTGCGCTTCAATTTCCGCTATTCCACTGCCGTCACAGCTTCCGACTTACAAACGCGCGTGCACGAAATACTGGACCGCCACAAACTGCGTTATTCCCTGGAATGGCGGCCTATGGGCGATCCGTTCCTGACACCACCGGGGCAATTGAGCACAACGGTGCAGGACGCGGTTGAAAAAGCGACCGGCATCCGGCCCCGATTAGACACCGGCGGCGGTACCTCAGACGGCCGCTTCATTGCCCCTACTGGGGCCCAGGTTGTGGAATTCGGCCCTTTGAATGCGAGTATTCACAAAATTGACGAATGCGCAGCGGTTACCGATCTCGAACCGTTAATGCAAATTTACCGTGGGATCATGGAGAAATTGCTAAGCTCAGGCTCGTGATCGCGCCCAGTACCAATTTACCGCCAATCCACCGACACCCAGAATCACGAACCAGATCAACACCCATTCCGGCATGCTGAGGCCCATAAACCGCCAGGTGACCACCGAGCAGTCGGCGGTGCCGGTGAAAGCCTTGATGATGAACTTGTTGAGCGGCAGCGTCTTGAATAGGTAATTGAGCCCAGGACCGCAGGGCGGAGTCAGGTAATCCGGGAGATGCTGAACGTAGATATGGCGGACGGAAACCGCCGAGCCGGCCGCAGCGATTACAAACAGCAAGATACCGTAGATGCGCGCGCCGACGATTTTTGGCTGATGCAGGAATGCGATCAGGAAAATGACCCCCAGAATAATCACGGCGATGCGCTGAAAAATGCACAGTACGCAGGGTTCGAGACCGTCGTGGAACTGCGAGTAATAGGCGTAAGCCATCAGCAGCACACAAATCACGAACCCGATCAGGTTCGCCAAGCGACGCAAAGACATGCCGTGCTCCTTATAAAGGTGTATCTAAGAACCTGGTGCCACTGTTGTAATAGAATCAATAAATTCAAAAGCTAAGGATGATTCTGAATGTTAGCGAATATGATTCTTGGCCGAGTCGGAGCGAACGGGCAATCAACCATAAATAAGATCAGAATATGACGGTTCGCCGTATGTTTTGAATGAGGCCAAGTTATTCAAGCCGGAATACTAAAAATCGATTTCCGAGTGATCCTCAGGGGCGCTCGTTGACTTCCCGCTCCATGGCTTCAAATCCCGCGTGCCGGACATCCTTGCCCTGCACCAAATAGACCACATACTCGCAGATGTTCGTGGCGTGGTCGCCGATGCGTTCCAGGGCGCGCGCCGACCACATAACATCCAGAACCTGACGGATAGAATGCGGGTCTTCCATCATGAAGGTGATGGACTGACGGGACAAGGCTTCGTATTCGTCATCCACACGGGCATCCTCACGGGCTACTTGCACGGCGGCTTCAGCATCCATGCGCGCGAAGGCATCCAGGGCATCGTGAACCATGCCTTGCACGTGACTGCCTAGATGTTGCAACGCAACATAACGGTCATTCGGCCGCTCTGCTCCAGCGAGACGCGCCGCCAGCCGCCCGATCTTCTCTGCCTCATCGCCAATACGCTCCAGGTCGGTGATGGTCTTGATGATGGCTAGAATGAGCCGTAAATCGCTCGCCGCCGGCTGGCGGCGAGCGAGAATGCGGCTGCATTCCTCGTCAATCGCAACCTCCATCTGGTTGACCTTGTAATCCTGCTGCTCAATGCTGCGGCCGAGCTCGCTGTCGCCTTCAGTCAACGCCCGCAGAGCGTCGGCGATCTGCTGTTCCACCAACCCGCCCATAGCAAGCACGCGGTTACGTATGCTCTCCAGCTCTTCATTGAATTTCTGGGAGATGTGGTGTGTAAGGTTTAACTTATCCATGCCATTTCCTTCAAGATGCAGCGTGACTATTCCGCCGAACAGTATACGCAAGCCACCTGCCAAACGCATGACTCATGCTGTACCGACGTGATCTGCGGTGCGGCTCACGCGCTCCTGTGGGAACCGGCAGCTGAATCGGCTGCCGTGTCCCGGTTCGCTATCGATCGCGAGGATGGCGCCGTGATGCTGCAAAACGTGCTTGACGATGGCGAGTCCCAACCCAGTGCCGCCACTGTCGCGATGCCGGGACTTGTCAACCCGGTAAAACCGCTCCGTAAGCCGTGGGATATGGGTTGCCGGGATGCCAATACCCGTATCCGCCACCATAAAACACGCGCCTTCGCTCTCTCGCGCCCAGGTTACGGTCACGCTACCTTCTACCGGGGTGTATTTCATGGCATTGAACACCAAATTGGAGAACGCGCTGTAGATTTCATGCTCGGCTCCCAGCAAAAACAGGTCGGAATCCACCTTGAGAAGGATACTCGCCGGGCCTTGGCCGAGGGATAAGGCTTCATCCCGAATGCCCCGGACAAGCTTTGCTACATCAATCGGAGCGTAAGGCGCCTGGCGCAGCTCAGTCTCGAGGCGTGAGAGTTCCAGCAGATCACCCACGATCGCGGTCATGCGCGCAGTCTGATGGTGCATTTCATCAAGAGGCTTGCCCCACATTTGGCGCAAGCGCCCGTCCTCGCGCATAGCATCGAGATAACCACGCATCACCGTTAGTGGCGAACGCAATTCGTGGGAGGCATTGGCCACAAACTCACTGCGCATTGCTTCGAGACGGTGCAAACGGGTGGTATCGCGTACCAGTAGCAGGCGCTGATCACTCCCATAGGGGACGATGCCTAAGTTGAGATACAGACCACGTGAAAACGGTGAAACCAGAGATATGGGTTCGTCATAGCGATTACTATTCAGATAGGGAACAAAATCCGGATGGCGCATGAGGTTGGCAAGACGCTGGCCCACGTCCTGGGGCACGCGCAGGTGCAGCAACCGGCCTGCGGCTTCGTTCAGCCAGCGGATCTCCCCAACCCTATCCAGAATCACCATGCCATCAGGCATAGCGGCAGTAGAATCACGTATTTCACGCAGCAATTGCACGAGTCGCCATTTGCGTTCGCGCTCGCGCTTTCTCAACTGATAGCAATTGTTGAAAATATCATCCCATATGCCGATGGTTCTCGGTATATTCAACCCCCGGTTGTGCCCCAACCAGCGTTCCAGACGATACAAGTTGAAGATATGCCAGGCGAGATAAATGGCGATTGCAATGAACAGCCATCTGTCCACATGTCCGAGAAACCAGCCTGCCACCAATGCCATGATCAGCAACAAGCCCAGATACAGCATTTCCTGCAACCAACGCCGTGTCATCTACTGTTGCCTACTGGATGGGGTGAAAAGCGGTAGCCCGCTCCACGCACGGTCTCCACATAATGGGCGCAGTTGTGTTGTTCCAAAACACGTCGCAGGCGGCGAATGTGTACATCCACGGTGCGTTCTTCTACATACACGCCGCTCCAAATCCGGTCCAGCACCTGACCGCGACTGAAGACTCTTTCGGGATGCGCCAGAAAGAACTCGAGTAGCCGGTATTCTGTTGGTCCAAGCACTATTTCAACGCCGTTGATGGTAACCCGGTGACTGACGGTGTTCATGGTTATCGGCCCCGCCGTTAAATTCTCTTCATGACTCCCTGTGCGCCGCAGCACCGCCTCGATACGCGCCGCCAGCTCGCGCGCCGAAAATGGCTTGGTAACATAGTCGTCTGCGCCTCCCTCCAGACCCATGATCTTGTCATCCTCGGCTACCCGGGCGGTCAGCATGATGATGGGCAATTCACGGGTATTGTCGTCACGCCTCAGCGCCCGCGCAAATTCCAGCCCACTCATGTCCGGTAACATCCAATCCAGCAACAACAGATCCGGCAAGCGGTCGGCAATACTAGTACGCGCCGCGCCGCAGTCACCCGCTTCGGTCACTCGGTACCCTGCGCGCTGCAAGCCAAACGCGACCATTTCCCGCAATGGGCGCTCATCCTCGACGATTAAAATGTACCTTTCCGTCATGCTTACGTCGGTCTCCTTAACAGCCGTAATTTAAACAGCGTCATGTGACAAACTGGTTACAGCCCAGATTTTGGCCAGGCAACCCGGTCACGGAGGTACACCGGCAATGCGGCATCAGCGTTGACTGCCTGCCCCCGAGCCAGAAGTAATCTGGCTAGGAGCGCGACATCCCGCGCCGTGGGCAGCAATGCAGCATCTTGCCCATCCAAGGCCGATCTCAGATGCGCCGTGAGTACATCTTTATAAACATTAAAACCCGATCCTGCCCCAAACCAGAGCTCTGAATCCGGGAGCTGCACGGATTCCGGTGCACCTAAAGTTTCCGGCATGCAGGCGGTGAAATCATCTGCGGCTTCAGCTGCATATGCGCACCAGTACACTTGCCCCATTCTGGCATCCATGCAGACCAGGATTTTCTTTTGGCCATAGCGGCGGTGCGCGCCGGCCGCCAAAGCCATCAGATCAGAGACCGGCACAACCAGCCGCTCCGCTCCGAATGCAAGTCCTTGCACCACCGCGGTAGCCACGCGCACGCCCGTAAAACCGCCCGGCCCCCGCCCGAACGCCAAGGCATCCAATTGCGTCAGGGATAACCCCGCCTCCGCCAGCAGCGACTCCAGCATGGGCAGAATCAGTTCCGCATGCGCACGCACAGCCATTTTGGAACGCTCAAGGATGCCGTCAGCGGTTAACAGAGCAACAGAACACTGTGAGGTTGAAGTCTCAAGAGCCAGAATTTTCACTGGGTCACATGCTTTGGATTGACTGGCAAAATCTCAGCCAGAAAATCCTGCACGTCTTTCAGGCTCCGGGTACGACGCATAGGCGGCAGGCTCTCCAGGAACAGTTTGCCGTAACCGCGGCGGGTAACCCGCGGATCACAAAGCATCATTACACCCCTGTCCGTATCATCGCGGATCAAGCGTCCCACCCCCTGTTTGAGCGCTAATACTGCCTGCGGCAACTGGTAGTCCATAAATGGCTCACGTCCCGCATGCTCCAGCGCGGTAAGGCGCGCTTTGATGATCGGATCGCCAGGGGAGGCAAACGGCAGCCGGTCAATCATAACCACGGACAAGGCCGGTCCTTTCACGTCCACGCCTTCCCAGAAACTGGCTGTGCCCAACAGTACCGCATTGCCCAGTTCCCGAAAACGCTCCAACAGCCTGCGTCGCGGGGCCTCGCCTTGTACTAACAGCGGAAATTCGAACTGATTACGCACCAGATCCGCGGCCTCGCGCAGTGCTCGGTGGCTGGTAAACAACAGGAAAGCCCGGCCACCGCTGGCGCGGATAACCGGCAACACCGCCTGCACCACCGCCACCGTGTACGCGGGGGTATTTACATCCGGCAGGTCACTGGGAAGGTATAACAATGCATTATGTTCATAGTCAAATGGACTACCCAGCAACAATTCTTCTGCATTTGTCAGTCCCAATCGTTCGCGGAAGTGTTCGAATCCGCCATTAATCGATAGTGTGGCCGACAGGAATATCCACCCACAACCGAGCTCTCGCATGCAGGACTGAAACCGGCCGGCAGCATCCAACGGCGTCAGGTTAAGGCTAAAGCCATTGCCGAACCGTTCGATCCACCGTACGCATAGCTCCGCTTGCCCTTCTTCAGCGAACTGGCTGAGTTGTGCGGCCAGGGCGTTCGCGCGCTGCCAGCAGTTTTTTAGCCCGATGGAACGTTCTGCAAGTATTTTCAACGCTTGCTGCAATGTATTCAAGGCGGTATCGAGAGCATGCAGTGATGACTGAAATGCAATTTGTGATTGCAATACCTGCCATTCGGTACGCGTTTCCAGTTTTGAGAATAGTTGCTGCAATTCACCAAGTCTAGATTCAGTCATCTCCAGGATATTCACAATTTCAGAAGAGTCTGCCGCTGCTTCCCGGTATTCCCTGCGGCTATCCCGTAATAATTCATGCAAGCGATGACTGGAAAAACCGGTACTAAAATGTTGACTGGCGATATCAGGCAGTTGGTGAGCCTCGTCCACTATTACCGCATCCACACCTGGCAGTAGTGCACCGAAACCTTCTTCCTTAAGCAGCATATCCGCCAGCAATAGATGATGATTGATTACAACGATATCGGCTTCCTGCGCACGGCGGCGCGCTTCCAGCAGGAAACAGCTGCCATACTCCGGGCATTCCTGCCCCAGACAGTTTTCCACTGTGGATGTCACCTGCGGCCATAAGGGGGAGCTTTCAGGCACCGTGCCCAGCTCTGATATCTCACCGCTGCGAGTGCTGTTTGCCCAGTCGCTGACACGCCCCAATTCGTCAGCCTGCTCGCGTCTATCAAACAATCCACCGCCATGGTGCAAGGCAACGCCAAGGCGATGGTGGCAGAGATAGTTGGATCGACCTTTGAGAAGTGCCATTTTTGCCGGCATACCCAATACCTGGCGGACTACCGGAAGATCGCGATGATACAGCTGATCCTGCAGCGTACGTGTGCCGGTGGAAATCAGGATGCGTTTTCCGGATAACAGCGCCGGTATCAGATAAGCAAAGGTCTTGCCGGTACCGGTACCGGCTTCCGCAACCAACGTGTCTTGCTGAACTAAAGCTCGGCCGATGGCCCCAGCCAGTGTCTGTTGCGCATTGCGTGGCGTGAAGCTAGGTAGTATTTCCGAGAATGCTCCGCTTGTACCGAGCAGCTCGGAAAAATCAAACATACTTTCGCGAGTGAATGACTTGCTTATGCGTATTTCCAGGTCTATCAGGGTGCGATACCCAAAGGTGATTTCTTGAAGGCATCCACTTGCGCCTGACTCAACACATCTTGTTGAGCGTCCATTTGCAACACAGCATTGCGCATTGCCAGCGCTCCGTCTGGATTGGTGCGCGGGTCTGCATCCTCCGGATCGGTCGCCAACGCCACCAGCATTGCCACATCCTGTGGTTGCAATTGCGCAAATGGTTTCTTGAAATAAATCTGGCTGGCTGATGCAAATCCCCGTATAAGCTGGCCGGCATTCATGCCAAAGCTTATATCATTTATATACGTTTCGAGAATGTCGGTACGGCTGTAGCCAAATTGCAATGCCACGGACTTCACTATGACAGCGATGCGAGAGTCATCGGGGAAATACATACGTACCAACCGACTGGTCAAAGGGCTAACGGTTAAATTGCTGTCGTTATAAAAATTTGGATCGGTGGCAGCTAGCAGTGTATTCGGAAGGAATTGCGTGGTAGATTGCAAGGTTAAATTCAAACCGTTGTGCCCGGCAGCATTCGCAGAGCGGTCAGCCACGAAACGATCATTCACCGCATGAGTGAGCCAGCCAACATAGGCAATGGTAGCGATAATGACCAGTACAATGACCGCCATTGTGACCAGCGCCCAATAGGACTTACCACGCCTATGCACGCTCTTTGTAGCTCGATCGCGCCGGCGCCGGATAACCCGTTGAGTATCGTCGCTGCGACGCTTCAGAATCTCTCTGATTGTGTGCTCGCCCATGGCAAACCCCTGTCAGGCAATATGAAAACATCCTCAGTGCACATTCTAGCATCCACACCGGGCAATTGCGTACCAGGCGCGTACTCGGCAGCAAACCTGGAGACAAATCCGGTCAAGGCATTATAATGTGCCTGTGGCTGATTGCAGCCAGACGCATGCCAAACTGCCTCTTTAACTCTTTTCACTTCCACGATCCGGGGCAATAATGACCAGTAATAAAGCGCTCTCTGACTGGGTTGCTCAGGTCGAACGCCATGTTCAAGCTGATCATGTGCACTGGTGCGATGGTACGGCTGGCGAATATCGGGATTTGGTGCTGCAGATGCTGGGAAGCGGCATGCTCCATGAACTTAACCAGATAACCCACCCTCACTGCTATTTACACCGCTCCAACCCTCAGGATGTGGCACGTGTGGAGCACCTTACTTTCATCTGCAGCCGAAGTCAGGATGACGCGGGCCCCAACAATCACTGGATGGATCCAGCTGAGGCGCATGCCAAGATTGACGCGCTGTTTGCAGGCTGCATGCGTGGCCGGACAATGTATGTGATTCCTTATTGTATGGGGCCCCTGGATTCGCCTTTGGCCCGTTGTGGAGTCGAGATTACTGACAGTCCTTATGTCGCCATCAATATGCAGATCATGACCCGCATAGGTATGCCGGCACTCAAACGCATCGAAAGAGAAGGTAGCTTTGTGAAGGGCCTGCACTCGGTTGGAGACATTGATCCCAAGCGTCGTTTTATCATGCATTTCCCTGAGGAACTCACCATCAAGAGTTTTGGCTCTGGCTATGGCGGCAATGCCCTGCTTGGCAAGAAATGCCACGCGCTACGCATCGCCAGTTGGCAGGCGAAGCGTGAAGGCTGGCTGGCCGAACATATGCTAATCGTCGGCATCGAGAACCCTCAAGGTGAAGTGCACTATGTAGCAGCCGCCTTTCCATCTGCGTGTGGGAAAACAAACCTGGCAATGCTAATTCCACCCGCCACTCATAAAGGCTGGAAAGTCTGGACCATAGGCGATGACATCTGCTGGATGCACCTCGGCAAGGATGGCAGATTATGGGCCATGAATCCGGAGGCCGGATATTTCGGCGTGGTACCGGGCACCAATCCGAATACCAATAAAAACGCCTATGAAATGATCACCCACGACACCATCTTCACCAATGTAGCTGTGACCCAGGATAACCAACCCTGGTGGGAGGGTCTCAAGGAAGGTACGCCTATTGTGGATTGGCAAGGTCGGCCATACGATGGTAAACATGGAACTGCAGCCCATCCCAATTCGCGTTTCACGGTATCAGCCAGTCAAAATCCCAGTTATTCGCCTAAAGCGGAGGATCCACAGGGGGTACCGATCTCCGCCATCATCTTTGGCGGTCGCCGCCCTGATACGGTTCCGCTGGTTTATGAAGCCCGCGACTGGATACACGGCGTGCTTATGGGTGCCGGAACCGCATCCGAAACCACCGCCGCTGCTACAGGGCAAGTGGGCGTCGTGCGTCGTGATCCCATGGCCATGAAACCCTTCTGCGGCTACAACTTCGCCGACTATTGGAATCACTGGTTGTCTTTTCCTGCGAAGTCCACAAGGCTGCCAAAAATTTTCCACGTAAACTGGTTCAGGCAGGATAAGAACGGCAAGTTCCTATGGCCGGGCTTTGGTGAAAACCTGCGTGTTCTACATTGGGTGCTGGATCGCTGCAACGGTAAGGCCGAGGCTACTGAAACCCCTATCGGCTACCTGCCCACTACGAGTGCTATTGATACTGACGGGCTAGGCGTGAGCCCTGAAACCATGCAGATACTTTTAAGTGTAGATGCCGCCAAATGGCGTACCGAAATGCAGGCGCTTGAAGAGTATTTCCGTGGCTTTGGTGGGCGCCTGCCTTTAACCTTACGAAACGAACTGCAGCGCGTGGCCGCAGCACTTGCCAATTGAGTGATGAGCTCGAAGCACCCTGGTCATAAACCATCCAAGTTTATTGCTGCTGCCCTGCTCCCGTATCGTTGCGGGATTCGCCAACCAACTCCGGACGCATATAGGTACCACGCGAAGAAACATCCATTAGGCTGACGCGTCGACCCGTATTAATTTCAACGATTAGATGCTGTCTGGAAATATCGCCCTGATGGCTGTCAAGGTGAACATCGCATTGGGATGAACGGCCGACGGTGTTACGTCCGGGCTTCAACAAATAGGTCCGAACCGCGCCACTCTCTTTAAGCGTTAAAATCTCACCGTGCTTAGCCAGACGATAACGGTTTGTACCCAGAAAAACCGTGATATCGGGTTTCTCTTCCAGATCCACTTCCACGGTATGACAATGTGGCAGGCGGGAATACCTGTCGAGTGCCATATCCGAAGATACCGGCACTTCTTTCATAGCCGCATTGCGGGGCATGGATGTCAGGGATGACTCGCTGCCGCTCTCCTTTTTTGAGTGATCACGGAAACTGTCTACCGCCTGGCGGTGGGCTTCCAGGAAGCGTACGTAATAAGTCAGGGCTTCACGCTGGTAATCTTCGGCGACGTGCTCAATAGCGCCAAGAGCAAACAAAATGGATGGCCAATCATGGTCATCAGGAACCTTGCTGATGTCCAAGCGCCGCCATAGATTGGTCAACGATTCGCCGGTTTGTTTCGAATTCGCCATGATATCTATGACATTCTGATAGGCATGCAGCATTTTGCGCGCTTCACGCTGTAAGGCATGTTCATCCATGTGCACGAAGCGTTCCATGCTCTCATTGGGAACCGTGAGGCGTGCGCTCAGAAACTGGACAAATTCATCCGGCGAGGCAAAAGCCTCACTGACATCGCCGACCCTGATTCTCAGGGCTCGGCGACGCAGGCTTGCCACAAGATGTTTGATTGCAGACATCTATATTCACACCCGACTCGGCATTTATCCCGATTCATCCTAAGTATGGCTGTAACTTAAAATCTTCGTCAAGTATCCGCACTCGATCACTATTGGTTGCAAGGCTTGTTGTTAATCTGTTCACATTGGTCCACTGGCAATGCAATCCCCTGGCCAAAGACATCATAGAGCGAAATATTCTGGAAAAGCGAGACATCAACGAAACCGCTTGCCAATAGGCCACCGCTCTCGACGAGCGCCGCAATTTGCTGGCCAATGCTGGTTACCAGAGTATCCTGTATAAACAGTCCCAATTGCGCGGCGATGTCATCGGCAATTATCGCTCCGGGGCCGATCACAATCGGCAAGGTTGGTGGCAGCAGAAATGTTTGTATTGCGCCGGTGGCAATCTGTACCTGGGCTGTGCTGCTGCTAGTAAGGACATTCAGTTCCTGGCCGAGTTCACCGATTTGCCCACCAGACACCAGTATCACCGTGTTGGCCTTGATCTGCGTTTGTGAGGTACCGGGATTCTGTATCACGCTGGTCTGGCTGCCAGCAACCAGTGTTACCGTATTGGCCGTAAGTACGCCGCTATTGAGGATTAAATTGCCCATTCCCGCGAGTAACAATGATCCGGAGCTGCCGAGAGTCAAGCTGCCATTCACCGTGATGTTCCCGGCTGCCACCGGTATGCCGATAACTGAAGCGCCGCCAGATCCCGGTCCAGTGCCGATGTATAAACCGCCGTCATACCCGTTCATGGCTGTATTGTTGAGCGTCAGACCGCCGCCATTGCCGCCGATGTTCACAGCCAGACCTTTGGTCTCTGGCAAGAGCGCTAGCGTGCTATTGCCACGCACCGAGCTCGCACCGCCATTGAAGCCGATGGTATTTGCTTGAATGGTCGAAGCCGAAGCAATATTCAGTACGCCGCCAAAATTAATGGCGCCGGCATTGCTCTTGAGCACACCTGCCAGATTAGTAGTCCCAGATTGGTATGCCTGATTCCCTGAGGTAGTAACAGATTTCAGATTGGCTACGGCGCTGTTCACCGTAAGGGATGTCAGCGCTGTACTGCCTCCGACAACACCGGCCAAACTGGCCTGTCCGGATGGCGTCGTGAGGATCAATGCGTGGGCGCCATCCACAGTCCCGCTGACAAGGATACTGCTAGACCCTGCAGCAGTTACTGCAACATTGTTCAATAGCAACAAATTGCCATTAAGTTGTACGCCACCACCCACTGTACTTGAAAGATTGCCGTTCAATTGCACATTGCCGGTGTAGGACTGAGCATTGCTGGTGGTGACATCTGCAAGGGTAATAGTGCCGCCATTAATCGTGAGGCTTGCCAGCGGAATAGTTTGTCCAACTTGCGGCAATACTACGCTGCCGGTACCACTGTTGATGACCAATGCCTGACCGCCTGTGGTTGCACCGTTGATGCCGGTTGCAGGCGAGAAATCGACATTGCTGTTGGTGGTGTTGATGTGTACACTCGACCCAGCAATCACCACACCGCCCGTCACACCCGCGGTCAATAAATTATTGGTTGTAATGTTGTTACCTAGTAACAGCGTACCGCTGGTTTGCAGGCTCAGGGTTCCGAGATTGGCGACAGCCTGCAAACTGATATTCCCTGCCCCGCTATCCAGCGTCATGGAAGATGAACCGTTGGCCCCGGTAATATCCTGATCGAAGGTGATATTGCCTCCGTTGGTGGCAATGTCCGCAATACCACTCACCGCCACCGGCGAAGCAAATCGAACGCTACCGCCGCTGCTGGTGACATTACTGCTGAGTAATACCGGACCTGCGCCCATCTGGTTGAGCGCGGCACTCAAAGATACCGGTCCGGTTACCGCAAACGTACCGCCATTATCAATGGTAAGTACACCACTGGTGGTGGTGAATCCTTGCAAAGTAATGTTGCCTGGAGCTAACAGCGTCGTACCACCGGCAGCATTGCTGGTTACTCCCGTGAACAGGATACTCCCGCTGGTAGCCGCGACATTTACAAGGTCTGCCGTCAGGTTGCCATTGGAGTCGCCGGTGACTCCCGTGCCACCGGTCAGAAACAGAGTGCCGGTCCCGGAGCTGATTGCGCTGTTAAGATTCAGATTTCCGGCAGCATTCAGATTCACATTGCCGCTGCCACTGGCGACAATAGTGCCGGTGGTAGTGAGATCACCGCTGCCGGTAGCGAGCGTGATGGCTCCATTGCCACCCGTGGTTATGGGTCCATTGGCAATAAGTGCACCTGAGGAGGTGATATCGATGGCGCCATTGGCAGTGCTAATGGTACCCAGAGTGATTGCGCCCGTATTGCTTGCGTAGATATCCCCGGTACCACTCACAGCTGCGTTTAGATTACCTGTGACTGTGTTGATTTGCGCTCCTGAAGTCCCGATGCCTGAAACCGCCGTGATGCTCACGGTTCCCGCCGTTACATTCTGACTAGTTGAGTCGGTTACGCTTCCACCACTCACCAGCGTGAAGATGCCGCTGCCAAGAGCGATACCCTGAAGATCAACGCTTCCTGGGGTATCGATGAAGGCATCGCCGTTGGAGCCGCTGATTTGCAGAGCACCGATGTTGGCCAACAGCGGGTTGCCGGCGGAACCAATACTGGTGGCGCCAGAGATGTCCAAGGTAGCCGCAGTAATTGTCGCGGCCGTATTGTCGTTAATGGTTCCCACGTTATTGATGGCCAGAACCGCAGCCGGTGCCGCAAAGGAGCTTACGATATTGGCCGTATCTGTGCCGCCGCCGCCATTGATCGAGCCACTCACGCCGGCACTTAGATTGAAAGTGTCTGCACCACTGCCGCCGGTAAGAATCTGGAAATTGCTGAAATTTAACGCACCGTTCAGGTTACCGGCATTGCTGCCGGTCACATTCCAGGTATTGGTTGTGCTCGGACCCGTAAGGTTGTTCAGTAATCCAGCAGTGCCGTTTGCACCGATAACAACGGTAATATTGTCAAATCCACCAGCAATGCTTGCTTCCGTGCCCTGCACGCCGTCAATTGTCCCGGCACCGGTGAGGGTCACATTACGCGCTGTCGTGTAAGCGCCCCAGTCAATGGTGTCATTACCGGAAGTCACTCCGCCACCGCTGAGGCTGCCGCTCAAGCTTGCACCATTGGCGAAGATAAAATTGTCCGTACCCGTACCGCCAATCAGGTTACCGATATTCGTGAACGTGCCGCCCAGACCCGTCACTGTGCCCTGATTGGCACCGGTGACGCTCCAGGTATTGGCGCTGTTGTTCCCCTGCAGGCTGTTTCCCGTCGCCGCCCCGCTGCCGCCATTGATATTGCCCGACAGGCTGCTGCTACCGGTAAATAGGAAGCTGTTGCTGCCGCTGCCGCCCGTCAGGTTCTCAATGCTGCTGAAGTTGAAGCCATCTACATTGCCGGCATTGGTACCGTTGATCGTCCAGGTGTTCGCCGTGTTCGGTCCGGTGAGCATGTCGCTGCCCGCACCGCCCACCAGCGTGCCGATGCCGCTGAACGTCCCGCCGATCTGCGAGCCCGTACCGCTGCTGCTGGAGCTCAGGGTCACGCTCACCGGTCCGGCGAGTGCCGCATAGTTCAGGGTGTTACTGCCGCTGCCGCCATTCACGTTGCCGCTTAGTGAGCCACTGCCCTGGAAAACGAAGCTATCGTTGCCCGCTCCACCCGTCAGGTTCTGCACATTGCTAAACGCCCCCACCAGCGTCGTCGCTCCGCTTGTCACCATGCCGCTGTTGCTGCCGGCAATGTTGAACGTGTCTCCGCTGTTATCCCCCGTCAGCGTGTCGTTCCCGCCCCCGCCAGTAATACTGTCAACACTGCCGCCAGCCAACACAAAATTATCCGCACCGCTGCCGCCCACCAGACTCTGGAAGCTGCCAAAGTTCAGCGCCTGGGCGGAGCCCGTATCCTGCAGCGTACCGCCGTTCGCCGCGGTGAGCGTGTACATCGCCCCGCTGGCATCCCCGGTCAGCGTGTTGGTCGCCGTCGCGGATCCCGTCAGCGTCCCCATGTTGCTGAACCCGGTGATCCCGGTTGCCGTACCGTTGTACCCTGCACTCCCCGGAGCCGTGATACTCACGTTGGTCGCCGTACTATAGGCGCTCAGGTTCAGGGTGTTGGCGCCCGTACCGCCGTCCACGGATATCTCCGTGGCACCATTGTTGAACGTGTAGGTGTCCGCACCGCTGCCCCCCACCAGATTCTGGATGTTGCTGAATGTCCCGGTCACGCCCGTCACCGTGCCGGTGTTGGCGCCAGTCACGGTCCAACTGTTAGCACCGTTGTCCCCCGTCAGGGTGTTGATCCCGGCTCCGCCGTTGATCGAACCACTCAGCGTGCCACCGGCAAGTGTGAAGCTGTCGTTCCCCGCCCCGCCCGTCAGGTTACCAAACTGCGTGAACGTGAGGCTCTGTCCGTCGTTGTATACCCCACCGTTCGCACCCGTGAGGGTCCACAGGTTGTTGGTCGTCTCGCCGCTGATCAGCGTGTTCGTCACCCCCGTACCGCCGTTGACCGTGCCGATGTTGGTGAACGTCAGGTTGCTCGTCCCGCCGTCGTTTACCGTCAGGTTGAACAGATTGGTGGGCACCGAGCCGGTGATGGTCACCGTGGTCGCGGTCCCGTTGGCCAGCGTCAAGGTGTTGGGCAGCGACGTCGGCGCATCAATCTGGGTGATGTCCGCAAACCCGCCCGTAGGGTTCGGGCTGCCCGAGGTCGTGCCACTGTAGCCAAACGACCCCGAGGGTCCGCTGAGGGTAATCCCCACCGCCGTGCTGTAGCCCGACAGGTCGAGGATGTTGCTGCCACCCGCACCGCCGTTGACCGTGCCTGCCAACGTCGCCGCGTTCGAGAACACAAAGCTGTCATTGCCCGTCCCGCCGCTCAGGTTGCTGATGCCGCTGAACGTGGTGGTGGTATTAAGG
>Ga0307373_10000097_pt1 | contig 145407 bp, 126 predicted proteins | sample OX2MG_FD_202534 | JGI IMG/M metagenome (GOLD analysis project Ga0307373, IMG submission 202534) | Soil microbial communities from Risofladan, Vaasa, Finland - OX-2 | ecosystem: Environmental > Terrestrial > Soil > Coastal area > Acid sulfate soil | place: Finland: Risofladan, Vaasa... | reverse complement strand
TTGCTCTGGGCCTTGCTGTGCCGAAGACATCCCGGCGGCGTCAGCGCGCAGCTTCAAGCGCTGCCGCCAGGTCATTGATATCCGCAATCGTCGTCTCGCCGTCTGTGCCGCAGATCCTCACCACTTCCCGCCCTTCGAGTTTTGCCACATCCGCCGATTGTAGCGCGTCGATCAGGATGGCAAGATTTTGGCAGACCCGTTTTCGGAGCTTTTGCTCCGGATTTGACCCGCCAGGAGGCGATTTTGGACCTATTTGAGGTCCGACTCGTCGGTGATCGCGGCCGATGGCGTGTTGAGGAAGAGTTCCCAACGACGGGGCACCCCCTTATGCCCGGTCGACACATCGACGATCACCAGATGAGGCTGTAGATGAAATCCAGATTGACCGAGACGAAGCCGGCGGCCGCACCGTGCGGGTCCGATCCTCCGGACATGGGCGCGCCGCCGCCTCCCGGGTGCACCAGGCGAGCGCCTGGGCGTTGAGATCGGCGACATCCGTGTCGGCCTGTACGTGCGCTTCAAGCTCACCGAGACGCCGGCTTTCGAACGCGCGATCGCGTTCCGCTTTCGCCGCGGCAATATTGACATCGAGGACCAGAGATTCCTTCGCCAGCATTCGATGCTCGCGTTCGAGTTCCGTCACGATCGACCGCCGCCGCTTACGATCTTCGTGGTTCGCCCAACCTTTGTCCTTGGGGTAGAGGTATTTCAGCATGCGCCCTTGCCGATCGATGCTGTCCGCGGTCTCCTGATCGGTGCTGCTCGTCACCGAGCGTCCGGTGGCGACGGCGGGGCAACTCGGAAACCGTCAGCCCGCAATGTGCGCCTGGCCGCGTAGCGCCTCGGCATCGACCATCGAGATCCGGACACTGACGATCTCCGGCTTGGGATGCTTCCGGCGCATGCCCTCAATGCCACGGCCAGCAACAGCGATGCCTCCGAGAAGACTCCGACGCGGAGACTGACGGAGAGTCTGTACAAGGTAGGGGTTTGTTAAACGATTCCGGAACGAGTCCGGAATCGTTACAAACCCCCTTGATCAGGGCTACGCCCCGACACCCCCGAGACACCCGGCCGGCATGGATTCCTCACCGGGCTCCGCGCTGCGCTTGTCGCCCGTTGCCGGATTCAGGATTGGACGACAGACGGGAACGGCGGAGCACCCAGTGAGTAAGGACGGGACACTCGCTGGGGCTGATGGAAAGTATCGTGTACGGCCTCACTCGCCGTCGTCGGAAGTTGCTGCACCACGCCGATATTCCGCCGTATGAGGAGGTCCTCGTTGGCTTCACGACTCAACAGCGTCGAAGCCGGCACCGCTGGTAGGTCGACCGCTACCTCGACGGTTTGGCGCCGCAATAGGTCCACATCAGAATTCTACCGGAACCCACCGTGAAGCGGCGAGCGGATGGCGTCGCACGAAGACCCCAGACATCGCGCTCGCGGTCCTGCGCATGGCCCTGTCCCGCCGGAGCCGAGCGGATGGACGCGCGAGGGGTGATCTGGCTGGGGGCAGCGCCCACGGTCACGCTGTTTCCTGTCAATGTTGCCCGCTCGGCCTAGCCGCTCATACGAAAGGAGCAAGCTCGCCTTTATCACGCGCTACCGTGATCACCTCGTGCGCACGCCGCTCACCAGGATCGACACGCGACTCCGGGGTAAGGAAGTGTGCCGATTGCGGTGCCGTCGTCTCAGATAATGCAGGGCCTGGCCGCGAGCACTCTGGTGGGCACGCATAGCGGCATTGATCAATGGCACAGATGGCCGCGTCATGCCATCAACCTCTTCACCTTCGTCACGGCGGCACCGAACGACGGTAGATTCTTCCTAACGGCCTTCGAAATTGTCGCATCTAACAGGTGCGCGTATGCCCGCACGGTCATCCTGAGGTCGGCGTGGCCCAGTAGTTTTTGAATAACCTCGATGTCGGTCTTCTTGTTGATCAAAAGTGAAGCGTAACTGCGCCGGAGATCGTGAAACGTCGCCGGCGGATTGATGCCGGCGTTAGTGCAGGCTCGCTTCATGCCGCGCGACGCGTGAATGCGCTGCCACGCGTAGCCGTCCGCCCGTGTGAAGACCAAGTCGGCACCTCTCTTTCCTGCCGTCGTCTCTTCGAAGAATTGTGCCCCTTCGTCATTCAATGGGACCGAGCGCGGCTTTCCGGACTTGGAATGGCGAACCTCGATGCGCTCCTCGGTAACGTCGGCGGCTTGCAATGCAAAAAGCTCGCCGAGGCGTAACCCCGTATACAGAGCACCGCGCACCAACGGTCGAAAATCTGGCGCACAGGCATTGATGACTTTGACCGCCTCGGCAACGGTCAGCGCACGCTTTCGTGCCTGGTCCACATTCTTGAAGGGCTTAACCCTCTGCCAGGCGTCCCGCGACTTGATGCGGCCATGCTCGTACGCCAAATTGAGGGTAGCAAAGAAAATCGCCCGCACTCGATTGGCAGTCGCCTTGCTACGACGTTTAAGGTCCTCATCATCCGTATCCTTGACCATACCGTCGCGCCACGCCTGAAGCTTCTCCGTCGTCAGATCCGCGACATCTGTTTCCCCGAACTTCTCGACGACATGCGCCTTGATTTTGACCTTGTCAGCTTCGACCGAGGACTTTGCGCTTTTCGCGCGCCGGTGCGCCCAGTAGGCCGTTAGGGCAGCATTGACCGTATACCGAGGTACCAGCCCCGCTGTCGGGCGGTCATCTGCCGTCGCGATCGTAAGCGCGTCCTCGAACGAAAGGACGGTCACGTGATCGGCATCGAAATTCTCGTCGTCCGCCAGACCTAGCCGGCGCTTGTGTCGTCGGCCGTTGACGTTCTCCCGAAGTAACCACGTGCTTGAGCGCCTACCCTTTCGAAACCCGATATGCAACAGGGGTCGCACTTCATGCCAGTACGGCTCATGCGCCGGCGGTAGGAGTCGCCGGGCCTCCTTGGTTTGAAGGCGAATCGATCTTTGTTTTCTCGCCATGTAACAGCCTCGTTACGGCCTTCTGGCAGAACTTAGGGCAATTTAGGACAATGTCTGTGCTGGTGGTACAAATATACAGGTAGACGTCGACGGATGGAAATAGCTTAAATTAAGGTGTTTTCAATGGATTACACCGGACGCGTCCGGACAGCCATGGAGTCTGAAGGGCCCTCTCAAGGCTGTAACACCGGTTCGAATCCGGTAGGGAGCGCCATTAAATCAATAAGTTATATGTTTTGTGTCATGCAACAAAACGGCTTAGGTAAGTTTTAGGTAACTCTTAAGACCATTAGGCTGCACACGTCACCTTACAGTCCGGCCATGGAGGCGCGAATCCGATCCGCCCGCCGCCCCCTCCTAGCCTGATGAAGATCCAGGCGAAGCGGCCGGGCGCCACGACGCGTCACGGTCTAGTCCGCGGCGCCTGACGCCACAACACCCTGCACACCGTTATAGTCCACAGTAAAGATGACTCAGGCATTACTTCGCGCCGGCGTTTTTCTGTCGCTGATCACGATTCTCGGCATCGCGGAGCGGCGCTGGCCGCAAAACCGCGCCGCAGCGGATCGACGTCGGCGCTGGCCCGTGAACTTCGCGCTCGGCGCGCTCGACGTGCTCGCGGTGCGCCTGCTGATGCCCTGGCTTGCGGTGGACGCTGCCCGCTGGTCGGCCGCACACCATGCCGGAATCTTGCGCTCGTTGGGGATGCCGGCGGTTCCGGCCGCAATCATGGCATTCTTGGCTCTCGATCTCGTCATTTACGCTCAGCACCGGCTGATGCATCGGCTACGGCCGCTATGGCGCCTGCATCGCGTGCATCACACTGATGTGGCGCTCGACGTCAGCTCGGCGGTGAGGTTTCACCCGCTCGAGATCTTGCTGTCGATGGCGATCAAGATAGCCGCCGTGCTCTCGCTCGGTGCGGCGCCCGGGGTCGTCATCGCGTTCGAGATCGTGCTGAATGGTTTTGCCATTCTGACGCACGCGAACGTCGCGCTTCCGGCCACGCTCGATCGGGCGCTGCGCGTCCTGTTCGTCACGCCGGACATGCATCGCATCCATCACTCCGTCGTTCGCGCCGAACACGACCGCAACTTCGGCTTCCAGGTCTCCTGGTGGGACCGTCTGTTCGGTAGCTACCTCGCGCAGGCGCAATTGCCGCAGACGGACCTGCGGCTCGGGCTGTCCGATTTTCGTTCACCGGCCGACCAAGGGCTGCCGGCCTTGCTCCGCCAGCCCATCCAGCCTGTTTGACGCGGCGCAGACCCAAAGACCCATGCTCGACACCCACGCCCGGCAGTTCGTCGAACCCGCGATCGCTTGGGTCGCCCGCCGGTTGCAAGGCCTCGGTGCGAGCGCCAACGGCGTCTCCCTCGCCGCCGTGGGCGTCGGTATCGCCGCCGCGGCGAGTGTCGCGTCGGGGTTGCCTTGGCCGGGCATCGCGCTGCTGTGGCTGTCGGGGATCCTTGATGCGGTCGACGGCACCCTCGCCCGCCTGATCGGCGGCAATGCACTGGGCGCGATCCTGGACATCACCTTCGACCGGGTCGTCGAGATCGCGGTGATCGCCGCGCTCGCCTGGCGCCACCCGGCGGCGCGCTTCGAGCTTCTGCTCCTCGCCGGCGCGATCGCCGTCGCGATGTCGCTGTTCCTGGCCATCGCCGCCGCCCTGCCCAACCGCTCGATCAAGGCGTTTCACTATGCACCCGGGCTCGGCGAACGCACCGAGGCCTTCATCTTCCTGACCTTGATGATCGCGGATCAACGCCGGCTCGCCCTCTGGACCGCCCTGTTCATCGGCATGATCCTGTTCACGATGGGCCAACGGCTGCGCCATGCCGCGCACAGCGGCTAGAACCGGTAGCCGAACGAGACACCGATCACCCGCGGACGGAGCACGGTCTGGGTGAGGATGAACTGACCGGTGTTGGTGTACGTGCTCGCGTGAGAGTTGCCGAGATTCCTGGCAAACACCTGGGCGCTCCAGGCATCATGGGCGGCGCCCATCGCCGCGTCGTAGCTCGAATAGGCCGGGTTTTCGAAGCGCAGCACCGTCGTACTGACCGCGCCGCCGGCCGCGAGCGATGGATTCGCGCCGGCCTGCGTGAACGAATGGCCGGTGTGCATCGCGCCGGCCTGCACAAACCAGGCGTAGCCGGCGCGCGTCCATTGGTAACGCAGGCGCAGGCTGAACTGAATCGGCGGCGAATTCGCGCTCGGGCCGCCGACCGGTCCGAATAGATTCGCAATCGGCGCGCAGTGCGTGCCGGTGCTGTCGCATGCCTCGGTGATCGACTTGCCGAAGGTGCCGCTCGACGGATTGCCGTCGATCAGCGCCGGCGAGTTCGTCTGCACGCTGTGATTCCACGATGCCGTACCCTGCAAGCTCAAGGCTCGCGTGATCTTCGCCCGGATCGAAGTCTCGAGGCCGCGAACGCGGAAGTTCTGGCCGTTGGTGTTGACGGTCAAGTTGCCGATCAGGCCGGGATCGAAGAAGCCGACCTGGACGTCGTTCCAGTTCTCCTGATACACGGCGCCATCCCACAGCAATCGCCGATCGAACCACTCGCTCTTCCAACCCACCTCGTCATTCGTCAGGCTGTCCGACCGGTATGAGCTCGGCAACACGAATTGCTTGTAGGCAAGCCGTTGCCCGGTGGCGGTCAATTGCTGCGGTCCGTAGATGAGCTGGCTGCCGCCCGTCAGATTGAACCCGCCCGGACGGAACCCCTGCGACCAGGTGAAATAGACCATCGCATCCGGCGTCACGTGCCAGGTGACATTGGCACGGCTCTTGTTGCCGGATTCGGTGTCCTGCAGATTGCGGGCATCGAGGTTGTTGGCGCCAACGAGGCAACCGCCGGCGGGGTCCCCCTGCTCGAAGCAACCGAAACCGCTGGTCACATCGCCTCTGAGCGAGTTGTCAAACCGGAAATGGCGAGTGCCGACGGTAATCGTCAATACCTTTGGAATGAGATCGAAGTCCAGCGAGGCGAAGAAGGCGATTTGACGCACATCGCGCCGCGTGTCTTGAAAGAATGCGACGTTGCTCGACTGAACGCCGGGATTCTCGACACTCGTGCCGGGCAACGTACCGACGTTCGACAAGCAGCCGCCGTTGCCGGGCGTGCCCGGGGAGCCGTTCGCGGCGCAGCTCTGTAATGACTTGAAACTCCAGCTTGTCTGGTCGAACAGCCGGTCGTCCTCGAAAAAGGCACCGGCGATGCCGCGCAGCCGCCAGTCGCCCGGTGTGCTCAAACGGAACTCGTGCTGCACGTGCTCGTTGCGCTCGGTCTCGTGCCAAGTCGCGCGCGGCGAGAAGCAGGTCGACGCGAGATTCGCCTCGCCGCCCGAACCAGGGCCGTAGCACTGATAGTAATCACCGTACACGCCGCGAGCATAATTGGTGTAATCGCCGACCTGATCGACGTGGCGCACGAGATAGCCGCCGGCGTAGATGGCCCTCAAGACGCCAATTCTTCCGTGCACCGTCCATGCGGTGTTCTCGAACTGGTCCTCGTCGTAGGCATTGTTGAACAGTGTGACCTCGAGAGGATGCAGCGCCGCGCCGTCCGAGGCGTTCGGTTGCTGGTAGAACACCCCTTGAGAGTCCATCATCTGGTACATCTGCGTGACCAGGATGTTCCAGTCGTCGTTGATCCTGTACAACAACTCGGCGCGGCCGCCCTTATAGGTCACCGGGTTGATTGCGCGCTGAGTGATGTCGTAGTTGTTGATCGACGCGCTGCCGGGCGGCACGCAATAGCCCGCATTCGGTTGGCCGTCCGGGCACTGACCGTTGACCGCCGAATAATTCGCGTAATGGATGCCGATGTCGGTGTTCTTGCGCTTGAAAGTCGCCGGCACATTGTCGATGTAGCCGCCGCGGCTGTCGTTGTAGATGACGGCGCGCAGCGCCAGTTTGTCGTTGATCAACGGGATGTTGAGCACAGCCGACAAGTCGGTGTTCGGATCGCCATGCGCGGTCACCCCGTAGCCGGCGTGCACCTTGCCCTCGGTCTTGCCCAGCTTCGGCTTGTTGGTGATGTAGCGGATCACGCCGGCTTCGGCGCCGGCGCCGAACAGCGTGCCCTGCGGGCCTTCGAGTACCTCGATGCGATCCAAGTCCGCCGCGTAGATGTCGAGGTTGCGGGACGGTAGCTGCCCGGATTGGTTGTCCAGGTAGATCGCGACGTTCGGGAAAAAACCCGTCGTGCCGCTCGATTGGCTGCCGCCGCCGGTGCCGACGCTCAAGCCTCGCATGAAAATGTTCCCCTGGCCCGGGCCGTTGGTCGAATCGGTGACGTTAGGCAGGTAACGGACGTAATCGTCGAAAGTGCCGATGTCGAGCCGGCCCAGCGTCCTGGCGGTGAGCGCCTGCATCGTGATCGGCACGTCCTGCAGGTTCTGCACGCGTCGCTGCGCGGTCACGGTGATCGTGCGCAAATGATCGCGCGCAAATGGGGACGGCGCCGCTGCCGCCGCCTGTGCAGCGCTGACCGCGCTGCTGCCGAGCATGGCGGTGACCGCGCAAGTGAGTACCCCGCCGCGGCCGGTGGGCGAGGCATGTCGACCGACGGGTGCACCGTCACCTGGCGAATCGGTGCGGTCGTGACGATCGTCGTGCACGTCAGTGACGATCGCGGTGCGCAGCGACGCCTGATGTTTCATCATGGCCAGAATCATCCTTCCGCATGATTTTCCGTCAATCTAAAGAGCAATCGAGGGGTGGATCGGATCCGGAGATTTCATGATTTATTTTGCACGATCACGGCTCGACCGAGGCGCTCCAGAACGCCGTCTCGCGCGCGACACCGGTCGCAGGATCGCGGCAGAACGCCGCGCGATCGGCGTAGACGCAGCAGCGGCCGTCGCGCAAGGCCGCGAACTGATCGCCGACGCGCAGCGACTCCTTGAGGTCGTGGGTGACGAACACCGCCGTGATGCCGCGTTCGCGCGAGACCTGTTTGAACAGATCCTGCATGCTCTCACGCGTCGTCGGATCGAGACTGCCGAACGGCTCGTCGAGCAGCATCATGGCGGGCTCCACGGCGAGCGCCCGGCCGAAGGCCGCGCGCTGCTTCTGTCCGCCGGAGAGCGCCTGCGGTTGACGGGCTTCGAGACCGCGCAAGTCGAGCGCACTCAGCAACGCGTCGACCCGCACCGCGATCTCCTCGCGTGGGCGCCTGCGCAGCCGCAAACCGAACGCGAGATTTTCGAACAGGTTCAAGTGCGGAAACAGCAGAGGCTCCTGGTTCAGATAGACGACGTCGCGCCGATTCGGCGCCAGTCCTTCGACGGGTCGACCGTCGACCTCGATTCGGCCGCGTTCGATCGGCGTCAATCCGGCGATCGCACGCAGCAGCGTGGTCTTGCCGCAACCGGACCCGCCGATCACCGCGAACGTCGAACGGGCATCGACCGTGAACGAGACGTCTTGCAGCACCCGACGCGAACCCAAGCTCACGTCGAGATCCGAGATGCGCAGCGCCGTCGCATTGCCCACGCCGTGCATTTCAGTGCGGCCAACCGTCGATGAGCGTCGTCGACCGCGGATATCGATGCAAGGCCAGCGCCAGGAGCGGCGGTGCGACCAGCAGCAAGGCACAAGCCGCGGCCAGCCGCACGTCGCCCGAAGCGAAATACTGATAAAGCGCCGTCGTCAGGGTCACCACGCGGCCGCCGCCGATCAGCAGCACGAGCGCGTAATCGAACCAGGAGATCAGAAAGGTCTGCAGCAGGCAGACCGCGAGCAGCGGCCGCGCGATCGGCCACAGCACCCTCGTCCACACCTGAAGACCGGTCGCGCCCAGCGTCGCAGCGCCGTCGGCGAACGCCCTGATCCGCTCGTTCCAGAATCCGCTCAACAAGATCACCGCATAGGCGTACGCGACGATGCCCTGTCCGAGGATCACGCCGGCGGCCCGCTCTGCCACACCCAACCGCAGGAACAAATAGTCGAGACTCACGCCGAGCACCACCGGCGAGATCACGAACGGCAGATGCAGGAACACATAGAGCCCCTCCCGGCGCGCGTGCCGTGCGGCGCTGCGGCTGGTGAGGAATCCGGCGATGCTCGCGCCGAGCGCGACCGTCGTCGAGATCGCGACCGAGCGTAGCACGGTCGGCCCGAGGCCCGCCGTGCCGAGTACGTCGGACCAGGCGGAGAGCTGCCACTGTGTCGGCAGCAACGCCGGCCAGGGCCAGCGGCGCGTCACCGACCACAGCCCGAGCAAGCCGATCGGCAACCACACCACGAGCCAACGCAGCACCGAACCGACGCGGCGGATCATGCGGTGCGCTCCCGCGACTCGCGGCGGCGGCGGGCCGCGAACAGCGCGAACAGCAGCGCGGCGCTGAGGAGCGCGTAGAAGGAGGCGAGTGCGAACGCCACCGGCCGCGTCGACAGGTCGAACCTCGCAAACGACCGCCAGATCGACACCGAGAACATCGGCGGATACTGCGCGCCGACGAGCAGCGGCACCTCGAAGGCGCCGCTCAATGCGAGGAAGTACACGCTGAGCGCCGGCATTGCCGCGTGCAGCAGCACCGGCAAGCGCACCCGCAGCAACACCTGCGTGCCGGAGGCCCCGAGCGTGTGCGCGGCGTCGGCGAGTTCGGCGACGCGCTCGTTGCGGGCGAGCCGCTCGAACAGCAGTACCAGGAACGGCGTGACCAGCGCCGCCTGCGTGAGGATGATACCCAGGCCGGAGCGCGCGTAGATAGGCGACGGAAAGTCCTGCGGCCGGGAGAGCCAGCCGAGCGCATGCGCGATACGCGCGACCAGCCCGGTATTGCCGAACAGATCCAGCGCGAGCAGCGCGGCGGCGAGCGGTGGCGCGGCGAGCGGCAGATGCCAGGGCGTGAGCGACGGCACGGTCGGCGCGGTCGGGCGCGCCGCACGGACCGCGTGCACCGCGAACGCGCAGATGAGCGATGCCCCGAGGCTCGCCGCGCCGATCCAGAAACTGAAGCCAATCGCAACCCAGGTGTGCGGATCGGTGAGCATGCGGCGCCAGGCAGCGAGCGTGAAGCCGTGCGCGAGCAAGCCGACCAGCCCGGTGCTGTACGCGAGCATGAACAAAAATCCCGCCGACAGCGGCACGCCCACCAGCGCGACGAGCACGCCGATCCAAGGATCGATTCGACGCGGATCACCGATCGAGTACATCGCGCCGAAAGTCCCGTGACAAATCGATCATCAACTGTGCCGACGGTTCGGCGCGCGCGTAGTGCTGCATCTCTCGCCGTGAAGGTGCATGGCGGCGCTGCGAGGCTTGGGCAAAGCGCGCCTGCCAAGCCGGCGACAGGCGGTCCACATCGAGCACGGTGCCGTCACCCCAGATGGCGGGCTCGAGCTTGCGCCATTGTGCCGGCGGCGAGATCAGGTAGTTCACCACGACCATCGCCGCCGCCCGATGCGCCGAGCGCCCGACGATCCCGAGATAGTGGCTGTTCTCGATCATGCCGGTATGCAGTGCATAGCCCTGCGTGTGCGGCGGAAATAGCCCGCTCGCAACGCGTTGGTCGACCTCACCGTCCGTGAAACTCATCGTGAAATTCACCTCGCCGTCGGCGAATAGCTGGTTCAGCTGGGCCGTATCCTGCGGGAACGTCGCCCCGCGGCGCCACAGATCCGCCCGCACCGAGGCGATCCAGGCGAACACCGCATCGCGCAGCCGCTGGTAGCGCGCGCGATCGAACGGACCGCTGAGTTGCTCCGGGCTCGCCGCGAACGTGTACATCAGGGACTTCAGGAAGCTCATGCCGGTGAAGCCGGTGTCGAACGTGAACCGGCCGGGGTGACCGTGGATCCACGCCGCAAGACCCTGCGGATTGGTGGGCGGATGCGCCACCCGGTCGAGGTCGGTGATCATCAGCAGCTGCGCATTGCCCCAGGGGCACTCGTAGCCCTGCAGTGGCTGCTGAAAGTCGCGGGCTATGAAGGGGTCCTGCCAGTCGATGTACCGGGCGTTCGGCAATGCATGTGTGAACGGCCCATACAACGCGTGGATCTGGCGCAGCTGGTAGAACGTTTCGCCGTTGATCCAGACGATGTCGTAGGCGCTTCGCGCCCGTCCAGCCTCGGCCTCGGTCATCAAGGCGTTGACGATCTGATCGCCCTGCGCCGGCACGAAGCGCAGGCCGATATCATCGAGGCGCCGTAATGCCGGCGCGACGTCGTCGCGCATGTAGGCATTGATCGCCGGGTCGCCGCTCCACATCGCGATCGTCACCGTCTGCCCGCGGGCGGCCGCGAGAATCGCCGGCCAGGTCGCCGGCAGCGCCGCGCCCGTCCGACCTGACGGCGACCGTCCGCAGCCGGCGAGCATCAGAGCAGCTGCGAGCGCCAGTCCGGCCCACCGCCATCTCAGCGCAGTCGCCACGCGTGATACCCTTGCAACCAGCGCAGCATGCCTTCCGGGGCGTGAGCCTTTTTCCATGCGCCGGCAGCGTACTTGTTGGCCTCGGCCCAGGTCGGATACGCGTGGATCGTCGCAAAAATCTTGCCGAATCCGAGGCCGTGGCGCATCGCCAGCGTGAACTCGGCGATGAGTTCGCCGGCGTGCGATCCGACGATCGTCGCCCCGAGGATCCGATCCTTGCCCGGGATCGTGAGCACCTTGACGAAGCCTTGCGCCTGGTCCTCGGCGATCGCCCGATCGAGTTCGGCCAGATCGAAACGCGTCACCTCGTAGGCGATGCCTTGCCGACGGGCGTCCTGTTCCCCAAGGCCGACCCGGGCGACCTGCGGGTCGACGAAGGTGACCGCCGGGACCGCGGAGTAGTCGACAGGAAAGCGCCAAATCTGTCCGAATAGCGCATTGACCGAGGCATACCACGCCTGGTGGGCCGCCGTATGGGTGAATTGAAACGGCCCGGCGACGTCGCCGCAGGCAAAAATGTTCGGATGCAGCGTCGCGAGATACCCGTCGGTCTCGACGGTCGGCGAAGCCGGTATGCCGAGTTCCTCGAGCCCGAAGCCGCGAGTGCGCGGCCGGCGGCCGATCGCGACAATCAGTTGGTCGAACGGCAGCCTCACGCGCTCGCCCGCCGCCTCGCAGACCAGCGCTTGATCGTCCGCGCCGCGCTCGATCGCGAGCGCCTTGCAGCCGGTGCGCACGTCGACCCCGTCGGAGACCAAACGCGCCCGCACGAACTGCGCGACTTCGGGGTCCTCCCGCACCAGGAGCTGCGACGCTCGCTGGACCTGCACGACCAGCGACCCCAGGCGCGCGAAGGCCTGCGCGAGTTCGCAGCCGATCGGACCGCCCCCGAGGATCAGCAGCCGGCGTGGCAGCTCCCGCAGCTTCCAGAGCGTGTCTGAGGTCAGATAGGCGGACCCTTCCAGTCCAGGAAGGTCCGGGATGATCGGGTCGGCGCCGCTCGCGATGATGATTGCACGCGTCGTGATCGGCTCGCCGTCGACCTCGACGAGCCAGGGCGACTTGATCATCGCCCGCCCGCGGCGCACATCGACGCCGAGCGCCTGATAGCGCTCGACGGAATCGTGCGGCGCAACCTCTGCGATCGCGCGCTGCACGCGCTCCATGACCGCACGAAAATCGATCGTCACATCGCCCGTGTGCACGCCGACGCGCGCGCCAGCGCGCGCCTGCGCAGCCACGCGCGCGGCATGGATCAGCGCCTTCGACGGCACGCAACCGGTATTCAGGCAATCTCCCCCCATTCGGTGTCCCTCGATGAGCGTGACCTTGGCCCGCACCGCGGCGGCGATGTAGGCGCTGACGAGGCCGGAGGAGCCTGCGCCGATTACGACCAAGTTGCGTTCATAGCGTTTCGGTCGCGGCCAGCGCGCCTGGCGGCGGCGCACCGTCCAACGCATCAACGCGTGTCGGGCGAGCAGCGGGAAAACGCCGAGCAGCGCGAGCGAAATCACCGTCGCCGGAGAGAGAATCCCGGCCAACCCATGCAAGTTGGCGAGGCGCGTACCGGCGTTCACGTACAGGAGCGTTGCCGGCAACATGGCGACCTGGCTCACCCAGTAGAACGTGCGCGCCGGCATCGACGTCAAGCCCATCGCGAGATTGACGACGAAGAACGGAAATATGGGCACCAGCCGCAGCGTGAACAGGTAAAGTCCGCCTTCGCGTCGAAACCCACGGTCGATCGCGCGCCAACGCTCGCCGAATCGACGCTGGACGAGGTCGCGAAACAGATATTTGGCGGCGAGAAACGCGAGCGTCGCGCCGAGAGTCGAAGCAAAAGACACGAGCAACGTGCCCTCGAAAAAACCAAACACCGCGCCGCCCATGAGCGTCAGCAGGGCGGCGATCGGCAGCGATGCGGCCGCGCTGATCACATACAGCGTGAAGAATCCTGCTTCCAGCACGCCCGGATGCGTCCCCCGATACGCTTCGAACGCGTGCCGGTGCGCCTGCAGCGCGTGCAGGCTGAATTCGTGCCGCAGACCGGTGCCGAAGAACGACCACAGCGCACCGACCATGGCGGCGACGATCAAGACGCGAACGAGGGTGTTTTTTTGCGGCATGCGACGACAACGGCTGGTCAAATCGCGAATTCGCGACTGTAGCGTAAAGAGGCCCCGGAAGGGGAAATGGATTCGCCGGCGCCGATCACGGTGTGCAAGCTTCGCCGGCCCGATCTGTCCGCCCGCGGTACATCGGCGGCGCGCATAACAGGGAGCAATCTTCCGGGCCCGCCGCGTACCATTTGGCGTCGACTCGCGGCGGAGACGGCGACGGTCGCCTACATCGCCGCGATCGCCAGGCGTCACGGCGGGCCTACTACCCGCCATCCCGCCCGTCGGCGTCATGCTGCTGGCCGAACTCGTAGTCATTCGCGCCAAGGGTGCGCCGTTTTCGCCCATGCAACCGGACGCGGACGGTCGCTTGGGTGATCTCATCGAGGAAATGCCACGGGGATATTCCTGGCTGCTCCCCTACGCCATCTTCATCGCCGGCACGGCGGCACTCGCGGCGCACTCCGGATGGCGCTTTCTGCTGTTCCCGCCGCTGGCGGTCATGGGCTTTGAGATGTTCGCGCACGCAGCGATCTGCCCGTGGGCGCGGCTGACCGGATTCTTCATCGCGTGGCGCCGCTTCGGGAGACGTTAGAATCCATCCGCCATGGCGGCGACAGCAGCCAGTCCCGCAACTGCTCGCGCGCGCGATGCAGGCGGCTCTTCGCGGCGGGCACCTCCATACCGAGCTGCGAGGCGATCTCCGCGATCGTCATCTCCCCGAAATCGCGCATCAAGATGATCTCGCGATAGTGCGCCGGGAGCGCCTCGATCCCTGCGAGTAGGTCCACGCGCAAATCGGCGGTATCGCGGTGTTGCAAATGCTCTTCGGCGATTTCGTCCACAGAGGGCCCGAGGCCGCGCATCCGTCGCTCGAGCCGCTGGCACTCGCGCCGCACGACCGTGAACAGCCAGCTGGAAAAAGCCGCGGCCGCCCGCAATCCACCGATGCGCCGGGAGAGGATCCACAGCGTCTCCTGCACCGCGTCGTCGACGTCGCTGACCTGACAGTGGCGACGCGCGTAGCGGCGCGCGTCCACCTGACATTCCGTCAACAGTCGATTCAGAGCCGCGGGATCGCCGTTTTGGGCCGCATTGATCAACTCGTTCCGTTCCATGGTCTACCAGCGTAGCAGATTAAGACTTCGACACCTTAGTGTGACGACGCGAATCCACGGAGCGACGCCCCTCCTCTCTAACAACGTGACTCATGGACTACGGTCCGCCTTGGATCTCAACCATCAACCTGGAGAAGCCCCACATGTCGACGAAGTACTCTCGATTTGCCCTGGCCGCGCTCACCGCGGCGACCATGGCCCTGCCGCTCGCGGTCGCGGGCGTGAGCCCGGCCGTCGCCGCCTGTGGACCGAATTCGGCCATGCACAAGTGCGCGGGTAAGTGCGCGGGTAAGTGTGCCGGCGCACATACCATGCACCACCACTACAAGCACCATTACACCCGCCGTCATCACAAGATGATGGCCAAATGCGCCGGCAAGTGCGGTGCAAAAAAGTGTGCGGCCAAATGCAAGCCGCGAAAATAGCGGATTGACGGCGACCGCAAGTCCGATATTTCCGTAACCACCGGGATCACCGTCCCAAGAGGCATTTATGAAGTCACGAAAGAACCTGCGCATCGCCCTGATCGGCGTTTTGACGGTCGGCGCTGGCGCGTTCGCAGCGACCAGCAGCCATGCGGCAAGCGCGCCGAAGATGCAAAAATGCTACGGCATCAACGCGGCCAACAAGAATGACTGCAAAGCGCCCGGGCACTCCTGCGCCGGGCAGGACGCCAAGGCCCGCGATCCGAATTCGTTCGTCGCGGTCCCGGCCGGACTTTGCGCGAAGATCGCCGGCGGTTCGACCAAGCCCGCCAACCGCTGAAGACGCCGTGCAGGCGACGCTGGTTCGCACACAAACCCCGATCCCGGCGCAAGCCGGGATCGGCCTGCGCGCGCCGCACGTTGCCCGCGTGCTAGCCGAGCGGCCGACGATTCCGTGGTTCGAAGTGCACAGCGAGAATTACTTCGGTGCCGGCGGCGCCGCCCATCGGGCGCTCGAACGAATACGCGCCGATTATCCCGTGAGCCTGCATGGCGTGGGCCTCTCACTCGGCTCGGCGGACCGCCTCGAGGCCGCGCACTTGCGCCGCTTGCGCGAACTGATCGATCGCTACGAGCCGGGTCTCGTGTCCGAGCACCTCTCCTGGGGTGCGGTCGACGGCGCGCACTTCAACGACCTGTTGCCTTTGCCGCACACGCGGCAAGCCCTCAACCTCGTGGTGTCGCGCATCGCCCAGATCGAGGAGGCCCTGGCGCGACCGATTTTGATCGAGAACATCTCCAGTTACTTGCGCTTCCGCGACGCACAGATGCCGGAATCGGTATTCGTCGCCGAAGTCGCCCGACGCAGCGGGTGCGGATTGTTGCTCGACGTCAACAACGTCTACGTGAATAGCGTCAATCACGGCTTCGACGCCGAGGGTTACCTCGACGCCATCCCTGCACAGAGCGTGCGCGAGATTCATCTCGCCGGCTTCACCCGCAAAACCGGATTGCCCGCGCCTTTACTGATCGACAGCCACGACCACCCGGTCGCCGCGGAGGTCTGGACGTTGTACGAGAACGCACTGCGGCGGTTCGGCCCTCAGCCGACGCTGATCGAATGGGATGCGCGTATCCCCGCCTTGGAAACGTTGATCGCCGAGGCCGATCGAGCCGCAGAGTATTTGCATGCCGTCCAACCCGAGATTGATTGACCTGCAGCGCGGGTTCGCCGCCGCGATCGGCGGCCGGGACACTTCCGTCCGCGACTGGGTCGAGGCGCGCGGCATCGACCCCGATGATCGCCTCGCCATCTATCGCCACGCGAGCCAGGCAACTTATTCGCACGCGCTCGGCGAGGCGTACCCCACCGTGCTCGCGCTGGTCGGCGAGGCGTATTTCGAGCATCTGGCCGCGCATTACCGGAGCGAGCACCCCTCTCGCACGGGGAATCTACAGGACTTCGGCGCCCGGTTCGCCGAATTTCTCGACGCACCGACGCCCGCAAGCGCGCATCCACCCTATCTCGCCGACAGCGCCCGGCTCGACTGGTCGCGCCAGTCGGCGGCGCTCGCCGCCGACGCCACGCCGGTCGATGGCCGGCAGCGCGCCGCCGCCGCCGCCTCGAATCCCGAGCATTTGCGCGTGCGCCTGCATCCCAGCCTGCGCCTGTTGCGCAGCGAATATCCGGTGCTGAGCATCCATCGGTGGTGTCAGTCCCCGTCATCGGCGCCACCGCGCCTCGATGACGGTGCCGAATCGGTGCTGTTATGGCGGGAAGACGATGAAGTCGCGATGGTCGCGACCGCAGAGGCGAGCGCGATCTTCGTCGAGTCGCTGCTTCTCGACAAAACGGTCGATGCGGCCGCCACCGCCGCTCTCGACGCCGACCCCGAATTCGATGCGGCGGAATGTCTCGGCGGCCTGCTGTCACGCGACCTGATCACGGGATTCGAGCAATGAGACCTCGAGGAGAGCGCGTACCATGCGTGTAATCATCCAAAAGCTCTGGTCCGGGTACGAACGCATCGCCGAGGCACTTGGGTCACTCGAACCGATCGCGTTGCTGCTGTTTCGAGTCTGGGTTGCGATCGCCTTCTGGCGCGCGGGCGTGGTCAAGTTCGACGATTCCTACGGGACGTCTTATCTCTTCCACTACGCATATCATGTGCCTCTGCTGCCTCCGGACGCCGCGGCCTTCCTCGGCACCTGGATCGAGTTGCTCACGCCTTGGTTTCTCGGCCTCGGCTTGCTCTGCCGGCCAACCGCGGCGTTCCTGTTCGTGTACAACATCATCGCGGTGATCTCGTATCCGGATCTGTGGCCGCACAGCTTCTGGCACGGTCTCGTCGGCCACGATTTTTCCGACCACAAGATCTGGGCGATGATGCTGCTGATCGTGATCGCGCGCGGACCCGGCATGCTGTCGATCGACGCGATCGTGCGCCGCGTCATCGGTCGCTGGCCCGCGCAGCGCGCAGGTCCGTCAGGAAATCTGCCAGCGTGCGCCCGACCACCCGGCTGAACTCGCGCGCGAATGCGGTGCGCGACAGGTGCGCGTAGGTCGCCACGGTCGATGAGACCACGATCGACAACGATGCGGACGATTTGAATCAGCAGGATCTCGCAGATACGATCGAGCATGATCGCCGCGATCCGTGCGGATCAGCCGATTCCGGATCCGAAGCTGCGGGCACTGCATGATTTCGCCCGTGAACTCGTACGCACCGCGGGCAAACCCAGCGCGGCCGCCGCCGAGCGCTCGTGCGCGGCCGTGAAGACGTTGTCCAATTACAGCAACCACGCTTTCGCCACGAAAGTCGACGACGCCTTCGCCGCGTACAAGACGGCTTGAGGTCACCGTCCGGCGCAGGGACGCGCCGCCTCGCGCTAATAGCGCGAAGTGAGCCGCAGCAGCCAGGCCGGATCGTGGTTCACGAGCCAGCCTTCGGCGCGCTGGTCCAGTCCCGTCAGCATGGCGATGGCGGTCACCGTCAGCGCCAGGCCGAGGGCGGCCTTGCCGACGCGCCCGCCGAACAACAGGCGATCGCGGGCGCGCGCGACCAGCCGGCGCGACAACAGACCCACTCCGATCAGAGGGATCGTCGCACCGACGCCGAACGCCGCCATCACCACGGCGATCGAGGGTAGATCCCGGCCCTGGCTCGCAAGGCCGATCGCGGCGCCGAGCGTCGGTCCGACGCAGGGACTCCAGATGATCCCGAGCATCACGCCCACGAGGAACTGGCCGCCGAGACCGGCGGGCTCCAGTCGCGCGAGCAGTCTCTGTCCCCAGTCGCCGACGCCAGCGGTGGCCGTCGAGTAGCGCCGCTGCAGGGTGCCGGACAGCAAGACGATCCCGAAAAGACCAAGCACGACCGCCGCGGCCATACGATACGTCTGCGGATCGACGTCGAAGGCCGAGGCGGCATAGGCAAGCGTGGTGCCGAGCACCGCAAACGAGGCCACCAAGCCGCCGGCGAGCGCCATGAGACCGCGACGGTGCGCCGAGGCGGCGCCGGCGACCATGATCGGAATCAACGGCAAAACGCAGGGTGACAACGTCGAGAGCAAGCCCGCCAGCAAGCCCAGCGCGTCGCGCCCGAGGCCGAAATTCATGATCCGGCGGCGGTGTTCGCGGGCTGGCTCGCGCGCAGCATCAACGCGCGCAACGACGCCTCGTTCGTGTCGCCGATCGACCGGCCGACCTCATACGTGCCGCGGAACACGATCATCGTGCTCTGCATGGCCACATGGAATCTTTGCAGCGCGGCTCGATCCTTGTCGAAATTGACGATGAACATCGTGTAGTTCTTGAACAGGGTGCTGGCCATCAGTCGCCGTTGGATCGGCGCCTGCACACGGCAGGTCGGGCACCAACTCGCATGCACCGCAACCACGACGGGCTTGCCCTGTCCCGTCAACGCATCGAAGCGAGCGGCCTGGTACGGCTCGACGGGGCCGGCGAGCGCGATCAGCGGGATCGCGGCGAGCAAGATCGCGCACATCAATCGGGAACCCTTGGACATGGAGACCTCCGGCGCGATTACGGGTATTTCGCCCATGGAGTAAGAGACCGCTGATCGGCAAGTAGATTCGCCATCGCAATGCTTTATCCATTCGGCTCCGTCCACGCCCCCGGATCGGCTGGCGACGCGCCGGGGCATTATCGCGCTTTCCGCGAATCCTCGGGTGTCTCGGGCGCCTCTATACCCACAAGGTGACACCGAATCGCTGGCGCGCTTGCTGGCCGCCTGCCGGACGGATGCGCATTGGCATGCCGCACGATAGTGCCTGCCGGGCGACATCGAAGAGGCATTGCACGAATCTCTGTCCAGCCTTTCGGGGCGCGCGACGACGCGCCATTGATTCGCCAATCGGTTCAACCCACCCTCTAGGAGATTAGAGTGCAGCGCCAAGTGCAAACCCAGCGGTGGCTAACGTGTGAGCCCGGCACTCTGCAGGTGCCGGGTTGATCCCTCGGACGGCGCTGGATTTCGAGCCGATGAACGCCCAAGCGACGACGCATGCACGTGCGAGTACCACGCACGCCGATGGGCGTCGGCTGCGCGCGGCTGTGAAAGCGATCGTGACCTGCTACTCCAGCCTCGCGAGCAACGGCTCACACTTGCTCGCACCGATTCTCGACGGAAGCCCCCCGCGCCAATGGCAGCACTACCCGGCCGACGACGCGATCGACCGTCAGCGGCGCTATCAGTGGTTTTACCATTCGCACGACCCGCAGGACCGCCCCGGAGCCGCGGAGCATGGACACTTCCATTTGTTCGCCCGCACCGAAGGACTCGCGGAGCAACTCGATGAGGCCGCAGAGAGTGCTTTTCTGCGCAAACTTGGCGCCCGGCGGCGCCGGGCGCCGATTCGACACCTGCTCGCGGTCGGTACGAACGCCGTCGGTGTACCGGTCTCGTTGTTCACCGTCAACCCTTGGGTGACCGGCGATCTGCCGCTGTCTGGTGCAGCAACCGTGGAATTGCTGCGGCGCTTACGTCTGGCGACCGGCCATCCTCTGATCGATTCGGTCCTGACATCCGTGGTACGGCTCCATGAGCCGGAAATTCAAGCGTTGATTGCGCAACGGGATCGCTCCTTGTTCGCCCGCGCAGCACGCGGACCGCGCGCGCTGGACGATGAAACTCTGGAAGTGACCTCCTCGATTGCGCTGGACGTCGATCGGCGATTGACAGAGGTCGGTCGCGGTTAATCCCGCCGACGCGCTCATTCGGCGCGACGGCGACGTGATCGGTGCCGATGACTATGCGCTCGGTGTCGCGATCATCGGCTGCGCGATGCCGGAGGCCGAGCAGGGCCGGCAGCATCGCGGTCAATCGCCTTTGCGCATCCGGCCTGACCGCGGAGAAGGTCGCCGAACGCTGACAGGTGACGGGCGATGCACTCGATTTCACCCTCCACACGGGTTTCGCGACCGCCATCCTGTCGAACGGGTCGCGCGCAATGCTGGACTCCGTCGTACACAGCGCCGGTGTTGACGAATTGCTCGACGCCGTACTGTCCGCCGACGCGGTCGGGGTCTACAAAACGCATCCGCACCTCTATGCCTATGGATTGCAGCAACTCGGTGTCCCGGCGCCGCAGGTGTCGTTTCAGTGGTCGAACGCTTGGGATGCGTACGCAGCCTCGGATTTCGGCATGCGGGTGGTTTGGTGCAACCGCTATGACCAGCGCCGTGAACGACTGCCAGGATCGCCAGATCATGCGGTACGAAGCCTCGCCGAACTACCCGCGTTGCTCGCTCCGCCGCCGTAGTCGGGACGAGGCGGCGTAGACTACGCCTAACGGTGCGTACCAAGGAACCGGGAGACTTGCGATGAAACAATGGGCCCTGCTCGTGGTGGCATTGGCGGCGATCGCATTGATGTTGCTGGTCTTTCCGGGAGTCGGTTATCGCGCACACCTCTGGTCGCTATCGTCGGCGTTCCGGATGTTTGGCGCAGCGTTTTTCGTCGGTGCCGCCGCGGCCGCCGTTGCCGCGCTGCTGCTGCTGATCCCCGGCACGCGCCGCGGGCGCGGCGGCGTGCAGATGGCGCACCGACTGCCGCTGATTCACGACATCACGACCGACCCGACTGATCCACCGCAGTTCGATGCCACCATCCTGAGTTTGCGGGCGGCGGCGCCGAACTCAACCGTGTACGGCGGCGCCTCCGTGGCCGCGCAGCAAGAGAAGGCCTACCCCTGGATCAAGCCGGCATCGCTGCCGATCCCACCGGCCTCCGCCTATGCGCGCGCGCTTGCCGGCGCGCGCGCCATGGGCTGGCGAATCGTGGCCGCCGAGTCCGCGCAAAACCGCATCGAGGCGATCGCGACTACGCCGTGGTGGGGCTTCAAGGACGATGTCGTGGTCCGCGTTCGCGCGAGCGGCGGCGGCGGCCGCGTCGACGTACGTTCCGAATCGCGCGTCGGTGAAAGCGATCTCGGTGTCAATGCGGCGCGCATCCGCGCCTACCTCACACGCCTCGGCGGCGCCTGAGCGAACGATTCCGTGCCGTCGACCCGAGAATTCCGCGTTGTCACTGGATAGGGCTTGTTCGAGCACCGGCCATCCACTTGCTCGACGCCGCCGGTTCGAAGCGCCATAGGATTTCTCCGCTTCGCGATCACGATAGCATCCTTGCCAAGCCCCTCGACCAATCGGTCAAAAGGTCCTCGATCAGCGTATTCAAATCGCCAGCGCACGGTCTCCTGATCGGTGCGGCTGTCACGGGTTGTCCCGTGATACGACGGTGAATCAGCTCGGAAATCGTCAACCCACCATGCTGCGCCTGGCCGCGTAGCGCCTCCGCATCGACCCGCGACATCCCGATACCGGCGATCTGAGTCTTGGGATACTTCCGGCTCACTCCGTTAATCCTACGACCCGCAACGGCGATGTCTCCGAGAGGACTCCGACTTGGAGGCTAGCGCACAGTCTGTACAAGGTAGGTGTTTGTTAAACGATTCCGGAACAAGTCCGGAATCGTCACAACCCCCCTTGATCAGGGCTGCGCCCCGACACCCCCGGGGACACGCGGTCGCCGCGGCTCCCTCACCGGACTCCGCGCTGCGCTTGTCGCCCCGTGCCGGGATGAGGATTGGACGACAGGCGGTACGCCGGGGAAAGCGATGGCCGAGGACGATTCCCACGATGAGGCGAGCAGCGCGGCCGCCAAGACTCTCGCGGCCCCTCTGCCGTTCGATCAATCAACCATACAGGCGAGCGGCGCGTGGCGACGGAGCGGTTGTTGGCGCGACTCAAGGCCATCGATCGGACGCAGGATGCGCCGACACCGCGCGCCTACGAGCACGGAGGGCCACACCTGCACGTCGACCCAACGCGTACGTAGTGCACCCTCGCCGTAATCGTCGTCCGCCCCACCTCGGAAGACCGTCGGCGGCGCCGTCTGTAGCGCCGCGACGTTCAATCGTGCCGTGCATCTCCTCGCGACGGTTGCGCTCGGGAACTCGCACGCGGTGTGATGCTGCACAGCTGTCCCACGGACACTTTCGCAGCAATGAGCATCTACCATGACCAGACGGGGAGGCAGAATTTGTGAATTCAGCAACCGACGTTTTGTATGGTGAGGGCGTGGCGCACGCACGCACACGGAGTCGCAATAGCTCCGCTCATGCAACAGGTCAAGGCTTGCTGCAATCAAAGCCCTATACTGATCTCCGAACCTTGCTTGCGGAAACAGTCTGCTCGACGCTCGTTCGTCATGTCCCGCTTGAGCGTTTCCTAGATGAGAGTGGCATCGCTGCGGCGCCAATACCGCAATTATTCACTTGGTTTCCGGGCCCCATTTTGAGCGGAGGCTGGACAACGCTCGCATCGCAATGTCGGAGGCGACCCGAGGCTGAGACGTTTCAGCCGCGTCGGTGTTGGCGGCAGATCTACTCCGATTCGTCTGGGACGCCGCCCTGGATGACGCCCCGGTCAGCGAGCGGTTCGGTACGAACTGTCCCGCCTTGGCGCTATCGATAAGCCGTTTGAGCAACCCGACGGGATGCCGGACGACACCGTCGGCCACCATGGCGCCGAGTTCATCGAGGAGCGCTTGACGGTACTCTGCAGGGCACTGAGCCACCAGCTTTCGCGCCGACGCCAGGCAGTTGCCGGAAATGAAATCCGGGAATTTGACTCCCATTGAATCACCTACCACTACCGCCGGTTCGGGCGTCCCTGTAGTTGTAGTCTTACAGTGTATGGATTGATCAAGTCTGGAAGTATTCCGAGTCTGAGTTATATCGACGCCTTTACCGTCGACGGTTGAACCGTCGACGGCTGATCCACCGACGGATAAGGCGTCGATGGTGGAACCCGGCGATGTCGGCTTGAAAACGGAATCCCAAATCCAGCGACCGTCGGCGGCGCGCCGCCGTGTGCGCGTCAGGTACGCCGCGCGCTCGAGCTCGCGGAGAAAACGGCGGGCCTTGTCGCGGCCCACATGGCCGGAACCCGATTTCAGCAGGTGCGGCAAGGCACTCGCGCGGATCTCCCAACCCTCAGGCCTCGCGAGCAGCCAGGCGGCGAAGCCGCGCGTATCGAACCCGAGGCGTGCATCGTTGATGAGCGACGTCGGAACGGCTTCCCAGCGGCCGGCGCTTTTATCGACGCGTAATATGGAGTACTCAGCGGTAGTTCCATTCGTGACACGTGACCGAACTGTCACGAGCGGTCTCGTTGCGAAGCGCTACGAGTCACGGGCAATCCCTGGTGCGAACGCCGCACAGATCAGATCTCCTTGCGTTACGTAAGAATCTTTAGGCGTCCCGACATCGACTTGCGACAGGGTCGATGACTCCATTGCGGCACCGGCCATTGCCGAAGCGTCCTCGGATGGAATTCCCAATACGCGAAGTCGCTGCACTGTCGGTGGACAGCCTTGGACATCCGCGTCGCCTCGCTGCCTTCAGCTCTCAGGCGCCCACTCTCGCGCGGCGAATCAATTCACTCCCGAGAACGTATCGCCGGCGACCATCCTTGATCGTTTGGAGCGTACCGCGCTTGATATCTTGGAACGTTTTGACGTGGGATTGCCCGAGTGCAGCGTGCGTCTCGGCGAGAGAATATCTCTGATTCGGATCGATCACTGCGGGTCGGGGAGCGCGCTTGATACTTGCGCGCTTTGAGTTTATTGACTCGGTCATATGACGCCCTCAAGTTAAGTGGACGTCTCGGATAATATGCTGAATTCATCGGATGTAAACAATGACGGCAGTTCATCGCAGCGCTCAGAACGGATCATCAACCGCCTCGAGAACCCCGCTCTGCGCTCAGGTACGCTCGATCCATACAGAGCCGGTTGATTAAGAATCTGTTAGCTGGCCAGTCGATGCTCCCACGCTTCCCGTGGCTCAGTACAGGCAAATTTTGAATCACCCCCCAGTGCGAATTGATGGCAGTCGGTCATCCGCGTATCCGAGCGCCGGCGCGTGGGCAATTGTGGCGTCATCAATCAACGGTGCCGGGAAAAAACATTCCGACGGCAGAGGCGGCACAGCAATAATTGATGCTCACGATTTATCGCCGCTCAGCGGCAGCAGATTTAGCCGCGTGCGACCCGGGTCGACGGTCAGCAACGCCCCCGCCGCCAGTTGCGAGGTCATCTGTCTCAAGGCGGCAACGAGAGGTCCCCCGATCGCCGCTGGACTCAGATCGTCAGCGCGAACCTGTACGACGCTGGGCTTGGTCCCATCGGTTGCAGCCAAAATGGCGCCAAAATCCAAATCGTGCGTCACGACTACATAGTCGTGTTCCGCTGCATACGCCATGATTTCGGTATCGGGCGCATCAGCCCGACCAATTTCGGACCAGTGAATCGCAGAAATACCCGCGGATTTCAAATGCGCGACCCACTGCGGCGACAGATTCATATCGAGGAGAAGCGTCACGGGTTGGCCAGCACAACCTCGCGCTCTTCAGTTCGCCATGCGGCATAGCGCAGGGCCTGCAGGATATCTTCGCGTTCCAGGTATGGATACTCCGCAAGTAGCTCATCGACACTACGTCCGGCGGCTACCTGTCCGACAATCATTCCCACCGTAACCCGCATGCCGCGTATGCAGGCCTTGCCGCCCATGACATCGGGCTGCCGGGTGATGCGATCAAGTTGTGGCATGTGACGACTCCAATTGCGACAATTTCCTGAGTTTAACCCATCCAGCGGCATGCGCTGGAACGGCACGGGCGTCGGATTGGCCTACGCTGTCCCGCGATCGTGCACTGCGGTCTCAAGCAAACGCAATCACTCAGCCCGATTCCGTTCAGACTCGGCTTCCTACGGCGTCCTTGCGTGATCGGCGCGCTTTGAACGTCGGGAGCTTCGCTTGCAGTTCGGCAGCCACCACGTTGTCGAGGAGATGGGCGTAATGTCGCCGGGTCATCCGCGTGTCAGCGTGTCCCAGTAGGTGCGCGATCGTGGCGTCATTGGCTTGAGCGTTCGCCAGTAGCGATCCGTAGGATCGTCGCAAATCATAGAATACGGCTGGCGTGTCGAGATTCGCTGCGGTGACGGCTTCGCGCATCGCGCGCGCGATCTGCATACGCGTCCACAGCTTCATGTCGGTATTCGGAAGCATCAGATCCGGCGCCGGCCGACCCTTCGCAAGCCTCTTGAACACGGCAATGCCCTGAGTCGTCAGAGGCACAAAGCGGCTCTTGCCGGTCTTCCCGGCAGAGACCTCTAGACGGGTTCCTTGGAATTGACCGATAGTCAGCCGCACCAGTTCACCAGGACGAAGTCCGGTGAGGAGCGCAGCTTGCACCAGGTCGCGGAACGGCTGCTTGCAGGCGCCAAGCAGCTTGTTCGCTTCGGCTACGGACAGAAAGCGCTTCCGCGCCTCATCCACGTCCTGAAACGGCTGAATTCGGCGCCAGGCAAGATCCGTATCCACGCGTCCGGTCCGAAAGGCGTGGTTGAGTGCCGCGCGGCAAATGGCCCACAGGCGATTCGCAGTCCCCTGGGAGGCTCGCAACATATCCCGACGCTTCGCTTCGGTGATGTCGACATTGGCGGCCGGTTGACTCACCAATCGGTCCCGCCAACTCTGCAGGCCGATGGTCGTCAGCGCGGATACTTGAACGTCCGCGAATTTTTCGGCGAACCGCCTGACCTTGCCTTCATCGATCTTGATGGACTCGCTGCTGCGACAGCGGGCGCGCCGATGCTCAAAATAGTCCGCAATGCATTGCTGAACCGAGTATTTCGAAGAAAAGGCATCGGCCCTGGCTGGTTCGACGATGGCGAGCTTCACCACGTCGGGCCAGGAAAGCACCCGGACCCCGTCAGCGGGCAGGCCATCGTCAGCCTGGCCCAACTCGCGCTTGTGGTACTTGGTGCCGTTGAATCGGCGCAGATACCAGGACGCCGCCGTGATGCCTTTTCGGTAGCCGATTGCGACACCCTTGGCAACATCGACGTAATATGGCTCATGCCGCGGCGGCAGTCGCTTACGCTGTTCACGGGTATCCAGACGTACGGTTTTTTTCAAGGCTGTAGTCCTGCAATTTAGGTAAGTTTAGGTAACTCTCGCCGTTTATCGCAGTTTACAAAAAAATATACAGATTTACCAAGTGCCTTATTTTATAGGCTATTCGCCGAACAATAATTTACTATCGTTTAGCTCGGCGAGCGCTCTCAAGGCTGTAACACCGGTTCGAATCCGGTAGGGAGCGCCATTAAATCAATAGGTTACGAAGGTACCAGAGACCAGAGAATTGACTCTTGGGGAAAATTTAGGGCAATTTCTCGCACTCCATTTCTCAGTTCTGAAAGCTCGGTTGATGTAGCCATGGGGAAGCGTAGGTAGAATGTGTCTCTGACGCGATGGCCGACTCGGCGTCAGCCCGCCCGCAAGGGTCCACACCAAGCGTGGGATAGCCAAGAGGATCGGCGTACAAAACCCGCTTCATGGCGGGGTTTGCATTTTTAGGGGGTCGAGTTGGTCTCTTGCGCTGAAGCGCAAGATTCACGAGCACCCTGAATCGAACCTTCTTAACCCGCCTGCCGCGCGGTGTTGGGGCGGCCTCCGTCGGGTACGCACTCTGAAAAACAATAGATTACGGCCCCATTTCGCGAATGGGATTCCTGGTGCCCAGCGGCCGCGGCGGAGCGACCGCGCTCGTTCTCGAAACGGCAGATGCGCGCCTAAGCCGGACTCGCTAGGTCGGCGACTCGCCGGAGCGGTGGGTCGCCGTGAAGAGACTCTGCCGCTGGCGTATCCTCGCGGCGTCCATCAGCATGCGCCCTGCCCAACGATAGACATTGTTTTCCTTGACCGTCCGGCGCATGAGGTTCATGCGGTTCCGGCGCTCATCGCGATTCATGCGCATCGCCGCTTCGATCGCGTCCGCGGTCTCCGTTACGTCGAACGGATTGACCAGAATGGCCTCGGTCAGTTCGCGCGATGCGCCGGCGAACGTACTCAGGATCAGCACCCCGTCCTCGTCGTCACGCGAAGCGACGAACTCCTTGGCGACCAGGTTCATTCCATCGTGCAGGCTGTTGACCAAGCACGCATCCGCCGCGCGGTACAATTCGAAAACACGCTGCGGCTCCTGGTGTTCGCCGATCAGGACGATCGGATTCCATCCGGGTTCGCCGAATTTCGCGTTGATCCGCTCCACCTCCTCCAAGGTGTTCTTTTGCAGCGCCCGGTATGCCGGCAGGCGGCTGCGCGACGGCGCCGCGACTTGCAACAGACAGATTCTGCCGCGCTGGCGCGGATTTCTATCCAGCAATATCTCGAGCGCATGCAGCCGCTCGATGATGCCTTTCGTGAAATCCCAACGCTCGACGCCCAACGCGACGAAGACGTTCGCGCCGATGCCGCAGCGGCTTCGCACGGCGCTCCGACATTCGCCGATCCCCGAAAGAGACTTGAGCCAACGCGGCGGCCATTCGATCGAAATCGGATACGGTGCGACCTTGCAGACATGGCCCTGGAGCGCCACGGTCATCTGCTCGCGATCGATGCGGCATTCCACGAACCGGTCGACCGTTTCCAGAAAGTTGTGGCAGTGATAGCGCGTGTGAAATCCGAGAATGTCGGCGGACAGCATATGAAGCAGCATTTCGCGCTTCCAGGGGCATACCCCGAACGTCTCCGCATTCGGCCAAGGAATGTGCCAGAAGAGCACGAGCGTCGCCTTCGGTATCTTCGCTCTGACCAATTTTGGCAGCAGTCCCAGGTGGAAGTCCTGGATCAATATCACGGGGCTGTCGGTCGTCGCTTCTGCGACGCAAGCCTCCGCAAACTTCGCGTTGACTTCCCCGTACGCGCGCCAATCCTCGGCGCGAAATTCCGGCCGCACGTAGGCCAAATGACAAAGCGGCCAGATCCCCTCGTTTGAGAATCCGTAGTAATACCCGTCTTCTTGCTCGCGCGTCAGCCAAACGCGGCGCAGCGTGTATTCAGGCTCCTCCGGCGGCACACGCACGTGGTCGTACCGGTCGACAACCTCGCGATCCGCCGACCCGCTGCCGTGCGCGATCCACACGCCCGAGCAGGCGCGCATGATCGGTTCGATCGCAGTGACCATGCCGCTCGCGGGAAACTGAACGACAATCCGGCCTTCAGCGTCGCGGTTGTGCAGATAGGGCTCGCGGTTCGAGACTGTCAACACTTGCGCGGACTTCAAATGGCCCGTGACGACCTGCCGCAGGGCGCGCGGCGTCCAGTTCTCGCGAAAGTCGATTTCCAGTCGCTGCGTCTCCTCGATTTCGGCGAGCGCCTCGCGCACCTGCGAAAGGATCGGCAGCGTTGCGCGCGACGATTTCGCGTCATCGCGGAATCGCCCACCCCGAATATCGCCGATCAGCACCTTGATCCAGCGCCTGAGCTGCAGCCATGCGCCAAGCACGACGAAGATCGCGATCAGGACCACCGCAATGCCGACGAATACGAAAATGAAATCCCGCGCCGTTCGCTGCCTTCGGTCGACGAAGCTAAGGTCGTGCACGAGGAGCACGCGATACGGCACCTTCGCGGAATCGAAATCGAAGCGTGAAATCTCGACGGATCCTGACGGCAGCGAGACGGTCCGATCCGCCGCTTTGTCCGCCTTCCGCTCGAGCTCGCAAGAAACCGCGGCCGGCGTCATATCCGTCTTGACGATCGTAGCGCCGTTCGGCCGGCACACGGCGATCGCCAGAAGCCGCTTGTCGGCCGTGATTTGCGCCAAGTAGTGCCGCAGCCTCGCTTGATCGTTCTTTGCGACGAGTTCGGAAACCGGCTGCTGCATCGAGCTCATCAAGAGCTGCGCACGCATTTCGATGTCGCCGAGAAACCATTCCGTCAACAGCTTGTCTATGTAGGGCAGGCCGAAATAGGCGACGACACAGGATGCGAGCGCGACCGGCAAAACGAGCCGAACCAAAACCGATCGGAACATCTCGCCTCCTTGTGTTCTTCGCAAACGATTGGCGGTAGAAAATCGGCCAAAAAGAGGTACTGCAGCGCGGCACGCGCGCCAAAAAGTTATTATAGGGGATCGAGGCGCGATACGGTGCCGATTCTCGGAAGACCGCTGCGAAGTGAATACCATACGTGACGCGAATGTTCCCGCCCCGTCCTCGAACTGGTGCTTGTTCTTGGACGTCGACGGCACGCTGATCGAATTCAGCGATTCGCCGTCCGCTACGCGGGTGGACGACGATCTCAATCGACTGCTGCGTGCGGTCGATCGCAATCTCGGCGGATCACTCGCGCTCGTGAGCGGCCGCAGCATTGAAAACCTCGACGCCTTGTTCGCACCGTCGCGATTCGCCGCGGCCGGCCTTCACGGCGTCGAGCGGCGCGGCCAGTCCGGCGAGACTCGGCGCGTGCAATTCGCTGACGCGGTATTGGATCACGCGCGCGCCTCGATGCGTGCGTTCGTCGATCGGAACCCTGGGTCGATTCTCGAGGACAAGGGTGCGGCACTCGCGCTGCACTTCCGCATGGCGCCGCACCTCGAACAATCGGCGCGGCGACTGCTCGGCGGCATCGCGGCGGATTTGGGCGAACGATTTCATTTGCAAGAGGGCGACAAAGTCGTGGAAATCAAACCGAGCCTCGTCAATAAGGCCACTGCAATTGAAGCCTTTCTCCTCGAGGCTCCTTTCCTCGGACGTACACCGGTGTTCGTCGGCGACGACATTACGGATCAGGACGGCTTCCGCGCGGTCGAATCGCACGGTGGCGTTTCCATCGCGGTCGGCAACCGGGTCAGGGCGCAGTGGCGACTGGAGAATTCCGTGGCCGTACGCGCATGGCTCGAGCGCATTGCGGCGATGGGGGATGAACGATCATGAGCTTTACAGATGGCCATGGATTGGATCTCGCGCTGATCGGCAACTGCCAGATCGCGGCGCTGGTCGATACGGTCGGGCGCATCGTTTGGGCCTGCTTGCCGCGGCCCGACGCCGATCCGGTATTTTGCGCATTGCTGCAGCGTGAAGGCGGCCGGTCGAAATCCGGCGTTTTCGCCGTGGACCTGCGGGGACTCGCCGACACGCGCTCAGCCTACGAGCGCAATACCGCGATTCTGGAGACGACGCTGTCCGACGCCGATGGCAACTCGGTGCGCATCACGGATTTTTGCCCGAGATTCCGCCAGCTTGGCAGAGTTTTCCGGCCGATGAGCATCGTGCGCCTGATAGAGCCCCTGAGCGGGCGGCCCGTCGTCAACCTGCGCTTAAGCCCGCTCGCCAATTTTGGCGCGGACACGCCGCAGCGCATCCCCGGTAGCCACCATGTTCGATTCGTGACGCCGCAGCTGCAATACCGCGTGACGACGAACGCCTCGATTTCGGCGTTGCTCGACCAAGGCGCTTTCGTCCTCGATGAACCTCTGGCGCTGATTCTCATGCCGGACGAACCCGTCGGCAGCGCGCCTTTGTCGCTCGCGCGGACGTGGCTCGAGGAGACGCGCACCTATTGGCAGGAATGGGTGCGCGGCCTCGCGATACCCTTCGATTGGCAGGAGGCGGTGATCAGGTCGGCGATCACGCTGAAGCTGTGCACCTATGAGGACACGGGCGCCGTGCTCGCCGCAATCACGACGTCGATACCCGAGGTCGCCGACAGCGGGCGCAATTGGGACTATCGCTTTTGCTGGCTGCGCGACAGTTTCTTCGTGATTCAGGCGCTCAATCGCCTGGGCGCGACGAACACCATGGTTGGCTACTTGCGCTACTTAGATCGGGTCGTCGCCCGTTCGCCGACCGGAATGCTGCAGCCGCTGTACGGCGTCACCGGCGATGCGCGCATCCCCGAGCGCACGGTCGGGTCATTGGACGGCTATCGTGGCATGGGCCCGGTGCGCATCGGAAATCTTGCGTATGAACAGATTCAGCATGATGTTTACGGCGCGGTCATCCTCGCGGCGACGCAGCTGTTTTTCGATCAGCGTTTGCCGAGTCCCGGCGACACGTCCCTGTTCATCCGCCTAGAGACGCTCGGCGAGCGCGCCGTCGCGTGCTTCGGCCGCCCGGACGCGGGTCCCTGGGAGTTTCGCGGTCACGAGACGGTGCATACATTTTCAGCGGTCATGTGCTGGGCGGCATGCGATCGCCTGACGCGAATAGCCGCGAAGCTGGGAATGGAAGACCGCTGCGCGTTCTGGCGCTATCGAGCCGATGCGATGCGCGCGGAGATACGCGCTCGTGCCTGGAGCGAAGGGCAGCGCGCGTTTGTCGGTCAATTCGACGGCGACACCCTAGACGCGACGGCACTCTTGCTGCCGGATCTCGGCTTCATCGACGCGGCCGACCCCCGCTTCGTATCGACGCTCGAGGCCGTCGAGCGCGATTTGGTGCGCGGCGACCTGGTGCACCGCTACGTCCACGCCGACGATTTCGGCGTTCCCGCCAACACGTTCACAATGTGTTCGTTTTGGTATGTCAACGCGCTCGCCGGCGTCGGCCGCATCGAAGATGCGCGCGCCATATTCGGGCGCCTGCTCGCGCGCCGAAACGCCGTCGGCCTCTTGTCCGAGGACATGGATCCCGCGACGGGATTGCAATGGGGCAACTTCCCACAGACCTACAGCATGGTCGGCGTGATCACGAGCGCGCTGCGTCTCAGCCGCTCTTGGGAAGAATAACCGTGAGTTGCGTTCCCCGCAGATGCGATCACATGTCATAGTCAATTCTGTCTCGCCTGCGCGGAACCTATTCCAGCGTCGCCGGTTCGAGAATTGCGGCGAGCTTCGCGACTCGTCGAGGACGCACGAACAGGCTCATCGATCCGAGCACGAATCGATCGACTGTGGTCAGAGGCGTCGTCGCCGAGCCCGCAGCGCCTACGTGTGTGGCCCTGCCACCGGTGAACTGACGCAGCACCCACGTGCCCGCCGCTGCCTTGGGCTTCACGTAGAAGAGGCGCAGGCCACGCTCTAGCTCCGGCCAATACGGCGCCGAGCGCGGCGCGAGTTGACGCCGGGTTACGATCGGTACGAAAGTCATTTGATTTTAATGTATTACGCTTGATCACGGTTTACGTCTGTTAGCGCATAGCACCACTCTCGAGGCTGTAACATGAATTCGAATCCCGTAGGGAGCGCCAATTAAATCAATGGCTTACTGCGGCGCGCTGCCGTCCAACCGCAGGGCGATCTTAAGGGGCACCTATGCGCCGATTCCGTTCTTGGAAGCGGCGCCGGCTATCGCGGCACGGCCGCCTTGTCGGGCCAGTAGCCCTTACGCTCATAGTGCCTGTATACGTCCATTTCCTGATCACGATCCAGCTGCCGATTCATGACGTATGGAGGCGCGCGCTTCACCGCATCACGTGTCAAATTGACCGCGACCTTGCTGTCCGCCCAACTGACATTCAGGATCCATTGAGGCGAGATCAGCACGTGGTGTCCAATCCACCAGTTGCTGGTATCCACGATCATGTAGCGAATGGCCCAGGTTTCCTCATCGACCAGTAAATCCTGAACGTGCCCTATGTCGCCGTCGGCGGCGTGGATGCGATATTTCATGACGGCCTGGCAACTTCGCAAGTGATGGTCAGCGTGCTCGCGCTGCTCGGCATCCGCTTCGGCCTCCGTCCGGGCATTTCTCGCTTGCGCCTGACGGTCTGCGACATTCGCTTCGCCGTAGCCCACGCCGGTCAACATCATGCTCGGGAAGGAGCCGCCGCCCCAAAGGCCGTCGCCGCCCCAATAGTACGGGTAGCCGTAATATCCGAGATGGCTCATCTCGTGCTGGCGCGAAACCGGCCTGTTGGTGTCGATGTCGGGGCTCTCCTCGACTTGCTTTTTGGTAATCGAGACCGGCAGCGCTTTTGCCGCCCAGTCCGGTTTACCGATCGAAAACGGCGAGATCAACACCCGCCGGTGCGCAAGCCATACGCCGGTTTCGACGACGAAATAGCGAATGACCCAGGTTTGGTCGTCGAAGTACAGATCCTTCACTTCGCCTATCAGCCCATCGGTTGCGCCGATGGAATATTCTTCCAAATCCGACATGTTGCGTAACATCTGCTTTTCTCCTGCAAAATTTACGGCCGACGCGCCCGCGCTCGTGAACTTTGCGCGTTCGGCGGCGCGCGGTCTGTTCGCTGCAGCACGCCTAGGCAGCGGACAATCCGCAGCGCAAGCGCTTTTTGGCGCGCGCCGCAGCGCAGCGGCTACTCCTTCTTCAGCGGATGGCCGCCGAACTCGTTGCGCATGGCCGCAAGCAGCTTGTCCGCAAAGGACTCCGGGTCGCGCGAGCGCAATCGCGCGATCAGCGAGGCGGTGATCACCGGGGCAGGCACATTGAGATCGATCGCCTCATCCACGGTCCATCGGCCTTCGCCAGAATCCATGACGTAGGGCGCGATGCCGTCCAAGGTCGGATTCTTGCCGAGGGCGTCCGTCGTCAGCTCGAGCAGCCAAGAGCGCACTACGCTGCCGTAACGCCAGATCTCGCCGATCTGCCGCAGATCGAGACCGAACTCCTGCTTGTGCCGCAGAATCGAGAAGCCCTCGGCGTATGCCTGCATCAATCCGTATTCGATGCCGTTGTGAACCATCTTGGTGAAGTGCCCGGAACCGACCGGACCGACCCGGCCCCACCCTCGATCTTTGGCTGGAGCGAGCGTTTCGAAGATCGGCCGCAGGGCATCGATCGTGCGCGGCTCGCCGCCGATCATCATGCTGTAGCCCTCCTTCAGTCCCCAAATGCCGCCGCTGGTGCCGCAGTCGACGTAGCGCAGATCCTTGTCGGCGTACATTCGGGCACGGCGCAACGTATCCTTGTAATTGGAGTTGCCGCCATCGACCAGGGTATCGCCGCTCGCCAGCAGCGGCAGCAGCGCATCGACCGTGTCGTCGGTGATCTTGCCGGACGGCACCATCAGCCACAGCACGCGCGGAGTCTGCAGCGCCTCAACCAGCGCCGGCAGCGACTCGGCCGTGGCGACACCCGCGGTTTGAATCGCCTTGCGGGCATCGGCCGCAGGATCGAACCCCGTCACCTTGTGGCGACCGAGCGCCAGACGTTGCGCCATGTTGGCGCCCATGCGCCCGAGTCCGATCATTCCAATTTCCATTGCACCGCTCCTTCGCAAGACCGTTCCGACCGCACTTTGTCGCCGCCGTTCAAGCAGGCGCCGGCAACTAATATACATCGAGCGGCTGAGCGCGCATTGCGGCGGCCCGCGGGCAACCCGGCTGCAGCATTCACGCGCCACGCCCAGGCCTCCGCCGCGCCGCCCGCGAGTACGTACAAGTACGGAGTGCCCGACCGGTACGCTTCGCTACACTGCGGTTGTCCGCCGCTACGACGGCGCCTCGAGACCATTGCGGGAGTATCGATTCATGAAGTCCACCATCTCGCGCCGCGAGGCGCTCGTGAATATTGCCTTTGCTGCCGGCGCGCTCGCGGTCGTGCGCAGCGCGGCGGCCGCGCCGCAGTTGCCCCACTTGAGCCCCAGCGATCCGATGGCTGCGGGCGTTTCCTACACCGAGAGCGCAGCCTCCGTGGATGCCGCCAAGTTTCCGCAATACAAGCCGGGATCGACCTGCGCAAACTGCGCGCAAATCACCGGCAAGGACGGCGAGGCCTGGCGTCCATGCAACATATTCGCCGGCAAACTGGTCAGCGCCAGCGGCTGGTGCGCGGTGTACGCCCGCAAGGCCTGAGCCGATTCGCGCGCGGCGTCGCCCGCGGACGCCGCCGCGACCGAGTTTCGCTCGGCGGGTGTCAACCCGAACCTGAGTGCCCCGTTGATGTTCCCAGCTAAGACGCTCGCCGGCGTCGCGCGCTGGCGACAATCAATCGTTGTTCGAACGAGGGAGCACTCGGTCATGACATCAAAGACATTGCGAATCCATTTTATCGTCGCCGCGGCGGGGGCGTTGCTCGCGGCCTGCGGCGGTTCGAGCGGCCCCATGGCGCCGCCGACCTCGGCGCCGCAAAGCGCCAATTTGTCGCTGTTGCTGAGCGATGCATCCACCGAGGACTGGGCGACGATCGGCGTCAAGGTGCTGTCGATCGCGCTGATTCCGCAAGGCGGCGGCGGCAACGTCACCGTATACACGGCGCCGGCGGATGCGCCGGTCACGAACTTGGCGCAACTCGATCAGCTCGACGAATTGCTCGGCAACGCCAGTATCCCGGTCGGCAGCTATTCGGGCGCGCTCCTGACTCTCGGCGCCAACCCGGGGGATATTTCGTTGACCGCGGCCGCCGATCCCAGCCCCGGATTCGCCGCGCCGCCGGGCGCGACGATACCCGAGGCCCAGATTCAGGTTGAGCACGCGCAAGGCTCGGCGCCGAATCGGACGGTGACGACGATGCTGAATTTCGATGCGGCGCTCGCCGTCGATGCAAACCAGAACAATGCGCTGGATCTGGAATTCGACCTCGGCAATCCCGCGTTCATCGTCGGTCACGTGTCGGCGCTCACCGGCACGACCATATGGGCGGTGAATCTCGACGGTCCGGTGCGCCGCCACCCGCGCTACGACCTTGCCCGCCTGGTGCTGCGTCAGATGTACGGCAGCGTGACGGCGATCGCCACCGACGCCAGCGCCATCACGATCGACAAGGAATACCCCACCGAACCGGTCGCGAATCCGCAGGAAACGGCCGTATCGACGCCGCAATCGCTGCAGATTCTCGCCGACTCCGTGAACGGCACGCTGTTCTACGATCTCGATGCGAAGACCCACACGGTGATCAAGGATTTCTCCGCCGAAGCCTCGTTGGTCGGCAAATCGGTGCGCATCACCGCCCGCTATCAGCAGGACGGCACGCTGGTCGCGGTGCGCATCTGGGCGAGCAGCAGCTTCAACAGCGTCTGGGTCAGCCCCGAAGGCCACGTGCTGCACGTCGATACGGCGACTGACGTCGTCACGATCGAAAACGAATCGGGCGGCGGCGTGCCCGTGGTCGTCGATGCGAACACGCAATTCTACTTCCGCTCGCCGCAAGATCCGGCGGCCGACGCCGCGCCGATCGCGACCGGCACGGCGTTCCTCGCCGCCCATGATCTGGTGCGCGGCTTCAAGGTGCACGCGGCCGTCGTCGATCCGCTGGCGACGCCGCTGGTTGCCGCGTCGATCGACATTGAAACCGCCCGCTACGGCGGCGCGATTTCGGCGCCGGACACCACCGGCTTCACCTATACAAGCACGTTCAGAACGGCCGCGGACGATTACGTGGCGACGCTCGACTACCTATCCGCCTCCACGGCGAACGGTAGCGATGCGAACGGCAATCCGATCAGCGGCTACAAATGGTGGAACTTCGCCTATCCGACGCTGCTCGAGAGCGGCGCAAAGGCGATCGGCGACTTCGTCTCGGCGACCGACGGCGCGGTCGATTTCGGCGGCAGCGTCGGTGCGCTCGCCGCGCGCGGCGCGAGCTACGCGATCTGGAGCGATCCGGCGAATGCCGCCGGCTGGTCGGCCAAAGCGACCGTGCTGCTGCCGTCGCGCTTGCCGCTCGGCGCCGTCGCCGATGGCTTGGCGAACGATGCCTTCACGATCACGGTCGCGGGCGGCACCAGCGCGGCGACGATCGACGTCGATTCGACGGCGGGCTCCGCCACTCTCGTCTATCAGGTCGACCGCAGCAACGGCATCGTCACGGTCAGCCCGATCGACATCACGACCGCCGCGGGTCTTGCCACGCTGACGAACGCGCTGACCGCGGGCACCGCGGTCAAGGTCTACGGCATTCCGCAAACGAACGGTGCCGTCAAGACCTACGTGTTGCTGTACTTCACCGGAGATCAGCCGGCCTCGTGACGCTTGCGGCAATTTGCGCCGTGCGGCCCGGATCGGCCGCACGGCGCCCGGCTTTTCGCGTCCTTGACAGTTCTTGACCGCATTGCGGCGGCTTTTCATCCCACGGGCCGGCTGAGTACGATATCTTTCCGTTCGATGCAGGCTTCGCCGCCACGGCAAAATCAGCAATTTATGACGCTCCTGGAGCGGCCGACAGTCGTTGAAACTGCGCGGCCCGAGTAACGGCATCGGCATGAATCGGTCATCAGGGGATCCGGAGGCCATATGAGCGACCCGCAGGACACCACGGCAGCGGCAGATCGCCGCGGCAAGCGCACCGTCTGGATCCTCGCCGTGGCGGGCGGTGCGTTGCTCGCCATCGTGCTGCTGCGCTTGCTGGGATCCAAGCCGCAGAAACACGGCATACCGCCCCAGGTGGTGAAGGTCGCCCGGGCCGTCAGCGGCGACATGCCGGTCACGTTGATGGAGCTCGGCACCGTGACGCCGGTCGCCACGGTCACGGTCTTGCCGCAGCTGAGCGGCTATCTGACCCAGGTCGGCTATCGCGAAGGTGAGGACGTGAAAGTCGGGCAGTTCCTGGCGCAGATCGACCCGCGACAATATGCGATAGACTTGCGCCAGGCGCAGGCGCAGCTTCTCAAGGATCAATCGGCTCTCGCTCAGGCCCGCTCCGACCTTGCGCGTTATGCCGAGCTACGGGCAAAAAAAGCGATCGCCGAACAGACCGTCACCGACCAGGAATTCGCGGTCAAGCAGGGCGAGGCACAGACACAAACCGACGAGGCCAACGTCGCACAATATCGCTTGGACCTCGAGTATTGCCGCATCACCGCGCCGGTCGCCGGCCGGGTCGGCCTGCGGTTCGTCGACCCGGGCAACTACGTCACCGCCTCGAGTTCGCCGGGCATCGCCGTGATCACGACGATGAAGCCGACGACCGTGGAGTTCAGCGTCGCGCAAAACGATCTCAACAAGGTGATCCAGCGCTTCAACTCCGGCGCGAAGCTGGCGGTCACCGCGTACTCCAGCGACAACTCGCGGCAGATCGCCACCGGTACGCTGTATGCCATCGGCAATCAGATGGGCACCAGCACGGGCACGGTGCCGCTGCGCGCGTCTTTCCCGAACGCCGATGAGGCCTTGTTCCCGAACGAATTCGTCAGCGTCAAGCTGCTCGTCGATACGCTGACCCATGTCGTTTTGGTGCCGACGCCGGCGGTATTGACCGGTGCGCCCGGCGACTACGTATATCTGTTGAACCCGGATCACACGGTATCGGCGCACAAGGTCACGCTGGGTCCGAATGATGGCAAGGATACCGCCATTCTGTCGGGCCTTTCGCTCGGCGACGCGGTCGTCATCGACGGTACCGACCGGCTCACCGACGGCGCCAGGATCAGCATCGCCGCGCCGCAAACCGCCGGCGACGCCACGGCGCCCGGGCCGGGCTCGGGGCCGGCCGGCAAGCGGCGAGCGGCTGCGCCCGCGAAATCGAACGGCTCCGCGTCCCGTTGATGACCGCCAGGCAGCCCCGGCGCGGCCGATGAACATCTCGCGTCCTTTCGTACTGAGGCCGGTGGCGACGTCGCTGCTGATGATCGCGCTCGTGCTCATCGGCGCGGTCGCGGTGCGGTTTCTGCCGATCTCCTCGCTGCCGGACGTCGACTACCCGACGATCCGGGTGCAGACGTTTTATCCCGGCGCGAGTCCCCAAGTGACGGCGACCACGGTGACGTCGCCGCTCGAGGTGCAACTCGGCCAGATCCCGGGACTGACCCAGATGACCTCGGAAAGCTCCGCGGGCGCCTCGGTCATCGCCCTGCAGTTCAACCTCGCACTGAATCTCGACATCGCCGAGCAGAACGTCCAGGAGGCGATCAACTCGGCCAACAGCCTGCTGCCGAGCGGTCTGCCGGCCCCGCCGATATACGCGAAAGTCAACCCGGCCGACCAACCGATCCTGACCCTCGCGCTCACTTCCAATTCGATGTCGTTGATTCAATTGCAGGACGTCGCCAACAATCGCCTGGCCTCGAAGATCTCCGAGGTGTCGGGCGTCGGCTTGGTCAGCCCCTCCGGCGGCAACGTGCCGGCCGTGCGCGTGGAAATCGATCCGCACAAACTTGCCGCGTACGGCATCGGTATCGACGACTTGCGCAGCCTGCTCGCAAACATCAACGTCAGCCAGCCGAAGGGCAACTTCGACGGACCGCAACTCGATTACACGATCAACGCCAACGACCAGATCCGGGATCCCAAGGATTATCTGAACACGGTGATCGCCTATCAGAATGGCGCGCCGGTGTTCATGCGCGACGTCGCCCATGTCACCGAAGCGGCGCAGGACGTCGAACAGGGCGCTTGGTACGACCGCGCGCCGGCGATCGTGCTCAACGTGCTGCGCCAGCCCGGGGCGAACGTGATCGCCACGGTCGATGCGATCAAGCAGCGACTTCCGGCACTGCTCGCCAGCCTGCCGCAGGCGATGCACGTGCAGATCGTCGCCGACAGCACCGGCGTGATCCGCGCGTCCGTCGCGGACGCCGCCTTCGAATTGATGTTGTCGATCGCCCTGGTCGTGCTCGTGATCTTCGTGTTCCTGCGCAACCTGCCGGCGACCGTGATTCCGAGCATCTCCGTGCCGGTTTCGCTGATCGGCACGCTCGCGGTCATGTACGAGCTCAACTACTCGATCGACAACCTCTCGCTGATGGCATTGATCATCGCCACCGGATTCGTCGTCGACGATTCGATCGTCATGATCGAGAACATCGTGCGCTACCTCGAGGCGGGTATGAACCCGCTCGAAGCGGCGCTGCAGGGCGCGGGGCAGATCGGCTTCACGATCCTGTCGCTCACCGTGTCGCTGCTCGCCGTGCTGATCCCGCTTTTGTTCATGGGCGGGGTGATCGGCCGGCTGTTCAGCGAATTCGCGGTCACGCTCGCGGTCACGATCGTGATTTCGGCGGTGGTCTCCCTGACGCTCGTGCCGATGATGTGCGCGCGCATCCTCAGACGCAAAGCCGAACGGCACCCGAGCCACTTCGAGCAGATCAGCGAAAGGCTGTTCGATAAGACGCTGGCAGGCTATCAACGCGCGCTGCATTGGGTGCTCGACCACCAGATCCTGACGCTGGTGGTGGCGACGTTGACCGTGGGGCTGACGGGCCTGTTGTACGTGACGATACCGAAGAGCCTGTTCCCGGTGCAGGACGTCGGGGTCATCCAGGGCATCAGCGTGGCGGACAATTCCGTGTCCTACCGGGCGATGGCCGCACGCCAGATGTCGCTCGCGGACGTGATGCTCAAGGATCCGGACGTGGTGTCGCTGACCTCCTACGTCGGCATCGACGGCACCAATACGACGCTGAACGAGGGCCGCTTTCTGATCAATCTGCGCCCCCACGACCAGCGTTCGCAGAGCGCCGAGCAGGTCGCCCAGCGATTGCAGCAGGAGGTCGCCGGCGTTGCGGGCATCAAGCTGTATCTGCAGCCCGCACAGAACCTGACGCTCGATACCGTCGTCTCGCGAAATCAGTATCAGTTCGTGCTGCGCGGACCCAGTCAGCAGGCGTTCGGCAAATACGTGCCGCCGCTGCTTGCACGCATGCGGCGGATCACGTCGATCACGGACGTCACCAGCGACCTGAACAACGACGGCCTGAGCGTCGACGTCGAGGTCAACAGGCAATTGGCTGCCCGCTACGGCATCACCCCGGCGACGGTCGACAACGCGCTCTACGATGCGCTCGGTCAGCGCATCGTCTCGACGATCTTCACTCAGTCGAGCCAGTATCGGGTGGTCCTGGTCGCGAAGCCCGACAGCCTGCCGAATCTGCAATCGCTCGGCACCCTGTATTTGCCGACGCAGACCGGCAGCAGCGGCGAGGTGCCATTGAGCGCCATCGCCCGCATCAAGGTCACCAAGGAACCCCTCGTCATCAGCCATCTGGCACAGTTCCCGGCCGTCACCGTGTCGTTCAACCTGGCGCAGGGCGCCTCGCTCGGCACCGCGCTCGATCAGATCAAACAGGCCGAGCAGGCCGTGCAGCTGCCGGCGTCGATCACGAGTTCCTTCCAGGGCGCCGCGCAGGCATTCGAAGACTCGCTGTCCAGCGAGGTGTTCCTGCTGCTCGCGGCCCTGGTCACGGTCTACATCGTGCTCGGCGTCCTCTACGAAAGCTACGTTCACCCGGTGACGATCCTCTCGACGCTGCCGTCGGCGGGCATCGGCGCCCTGCTCGCGTTGATGCTGGCCGGCCACGCCCTGGACGTCATCGGCATCATCGGCATCGTGCTGTTGATCGGCATCGTCAAGAAGAACGGCATCATGATCGTCGATTTCGCGCTCGAACAGGAGCGTCAGCTCGGCAAGAGTGCGCGGGAGGCGATTCTGGAGGCCTCGATCCTGCGCTTCCGGCCGATCCTGATGACCACGCTGGCGGCTATGCTCGGCGCCCTGCCTCTGTTGGTCGGCAACGGCACCGGCTCGGAACTGCGGCGGCCGCTCGGTATTGCGATCATCGGCGGCCTGATCGTCAGCCAGATGCTGACGCTGTTCACGACGCCGGTGATTTATCTGTTCTTCGATCGCCTGGCGCATAAGTTGCGGCGCCATCCGCACGATTCCGCGGCGGCGGGCGCGGCCGAGGGCGCGGCGTGAACATCCCGGCGCTGTTCATCAAGCGGCCGGTCGCGACCGCGCTGCTCGCCCTCGCCATCGGCTTGTCGGGCTTGCTCGCCTATTTTCATCTGCCGGTCGCGCCGCTGCCGAGCGTCACCTACCCGGTCGTGGTGGTGCAGGCGAGCATGGCGGGCGCGAGTCCCGATACCATGGCCTCGACCGTCGCCGAGCCGCTGGAGAGGCGCTTGTCGACGATCGCCGGCGTGACCGAGTTGACCTCGTCGAATACCGTAGGATCCTCGAGAGTCGTCGTTCAGTTCGCGCTCAATCGGGACATCAACGGTGCCGCACGCGACGTCGAGGCGGCAATCCAGGCCGCGCGCGCGGACTTGCCGACCACGTTGCGCAACAATCCGTCCTACCGGGAATACGATCCGGCCGACTCGCCGATCATCATCCTGTCGTTGACCTCGCCGACGCTGACGCGCGCGCAGCTCTACGACTCGGCGAACACGGTCATCCAGCAGCAACTCTCGCAGATCAGCGGCGTCGGTCAGATCATCCTCGGCGGCAGCGCCCTGCCCTCGGTTCGGGTGGAACTCGAGCCCGACAAGCTGAGCGCCTACGGCATCGGCCTCGAGGACGTACGCGCCGCGATCGCCGCGGCCAACGCGGACAGCGCCAAAGGCTATATAGAACAAGGCGACCAGCGTTACGAGGTGATCTCCAACGACCAGGCGACCAAGGCCGCGGAGTATCGCAATCTGGTGATCGCCTATCGCAACGGCGCGCCCGTGATGCTGCGCGACGTTGCCGACGTCGAGGATTCCAACGAGAACATCCGCAATGCCGGTCTGTTCGACAATCAGCCGACCGTGGGCGTGATCGTCTTTCCTCTGCCGGGCGCGAACATCATCGACACCGTCAGCCAGATCAAGAAGGTGCTGCCGTCGGTCGAGGCGACGCTGCCCCCCAGCATCAAGGTGCACGTCGCGATCGATCGCTCGCAATCGGTCACCGCGGCGGTGACCGATACGGAGCGCAGCCTGTTCCTCGCGGTGCTGCTCGTCATCGGCGTCGTGTACGTTTTCCTGCAATCGCCGCGCGCGACGCTGATACCCGCGGTGGCCCTGCCGCTGTCGATCATCGGCTCGTTCGGACCGATGTACCTCCTTGGCTACAGCATCGACAACCTCTCGCTGATGGCGCTGACGATCGCCACCGGCTTCGTCGTCGACGATGCCGTGGTGGTGTTGGAGAACGTCGTGCGCCACATCGAGGCCGGCGTGCCGCCGCGCGAAGCGGCGTTGCGCGGCAGCTCCGAGGTCAGCTTCACGGTGATCTCGATGAGCCTGTCGCTGATCGCCGTGTTCATCCCGATCCTGCTGATGCCGGGCATCGTCGGCATGCTGTTCCATGAATTCGCGGTGACGCTGTCGATCGCGATCCTATTCTCGTTGCTGATTTCGCTGACGATCACGCCGACGATGTGCGCTTTCACGCTGGCGCGAGGCCGTGCCTTGCACTCGCCGGCGAGATGGGCGGTGTGGGCCGAACGGCAATTCGAGCGGTTCAAGGCCGCCTACGCGCGCTCGCTCGCCGCGGTACTCGACCACGCGCTGCTGGTGGGCCTGCTGTTGATCGGCATGCTCGTGCTGAATTTTTATTTGTTCAAGCTCGTGCCGTCGACGTTCTTTCCCGAACAGGACGACGGGCTGCTGATGGGCCAGATCGTCGCCGACCAGAGCACGTCGTTCCCGGCGATGGCGCGCAAACTCAAGCAGCTTCAGGCCATCGTCCAGGCCGACCCGGCGGTCGCCTCCGTGATCGGCTTCACGGGCACCCGCGCGCTCAACACCGCCAACGTCTACGTCGGACTCAAGCCGCTCGCGGAGCGGCGCTTGTCGGCCGAACAAGTCGTGCAGCGTCTGCGCCCGAAGCTCGGCCGCGTTGCGGGCGCAAAGCTATTCCTGCAGGCGGTGCAGGATCTGCACATCGGCGGACGGCAGTCGGCGGCGGAATACCAGTACACGTTGACCAGCGACGATACGGCCAGTTTGTACAAATGGACGCCGCGGCTCGTGACCGAACTCGGCAAACATCCCGCCGAGCTCGTCGACGTCAACACCGACATGCAGCGCAACGGGCTGCAGACCTATTTGACGATCAATCGCCAGACGGCACGGCGTTACGGTTTTCAGCCGAACCAGATCGACAACGTGCTCTACGATGCCTTCGGCCAGCGTACGGTCTCGACGATTTTCAACCCGTTCAACCAGTACTTCGTCGTCATGGAGGTGGCGCCGAAATATTGGCAGTATCCGCGCATGCTCGATCGCATTTACTTGAGCACGGCGGCCGGCAATCCGAGCGGAACGGAGCAGACCCAGGCGCCGAGCGGCACGTTGAGCGCCGTGGCGCCTTTCGCCGCGGTCACGGCGGCGCGCCGCAGCGCATCCGGCACGAATGCCCGGAATGCGAGCGCCCAGGCCAACGCGCTGACGAACAGCATCTCCAACGGTCGCGGCGGCAGTTCCACCGGCAGCGCGGACAGCACGGCGGCCGAAACCATGGTGCCGCTGTCCGCGCTGGCCACCTACTCGAACAACCACACGGCGACCCAGGTCAATCACCAGAACGGACTGGTGGCGGTGACGATTTCCTTCAACCTGCCGCCCGGCGGATCTTTGGGCCAGGCGGCGACGGCGATCAACCAGGCGATGCGCGATATGGACATGCCCGCCACGATCCAAGGCAGTTTCGCCGGCGCAGGCAAGGTCTACGTCCAATCCATGTCGGCGATGCCGCTGCTGATCCTGGCCGCACTGCTGGCGGTCTACATCGTGCTCGGCGTGCTCTATGAGAACACCGTGCACCCGGTGACCATCCTCTCGACGCTGCCTTCGGCCGGGATCGGCGCCACCCTGGCGCTCCTGATCTTCGGCACGCCGTTCTCCGTCATCGCGCTGATCGGCATCATCCTGCTGATCGGCATCGTCAAGAAGAATGCGATCATGATGATCGATGTGGCCATTCGTACGCAGCGGGAACTGAAGATCGATGCGAGAAAGGCGATCTACGACGCGGCGGTGTTGCGTCTGCGGCCGATCATAATGACCACCGCCGCGGCCGTGCTCGCCGCGTTGCCGCTCGCCATCGGCCTCGGTCAAGGGGCCTCGCTGCGCCGCCCGCTCGGCATCACCGTGATGGGCGGCCTGTTGTTGAGCCAGGTGTTCACCTTGTATACGACGCCGGTGATCTATATCTATCTGGACCGTCTGCGAGTCAGGCTGCGCAAGTGGACGGCGGGTTTTTCCTGGCGCAGTGATTTGGGTGCCAACGCATGAACAGCAGCCGCTTCAAGATTTCCTTGGTCATTGCCCTCGGCGCCGCGCTCAACGGCTGCGCCGTCGGTCCCGACTACCACCGCCCTGCGGTCCGCGTTCCCGCGCATTACGCGGCGCAGCCCGGTTGGACGCCGGCCGCTCCCGCGGATCGGGCACCGAAGGGCGACTGGTGGACCGATTTTCACGACCCTTTGCTCGATCGACTCGAGCCGCTGATCGCGACTTCCAACCAGAGCGTGCGCCAAACCTATGCGAACTACCAGCAAGCGCTGGCGCTCGTGAAAGTGGCGCGCGCCCAGCTGCTGCCGTCGTTCGGTCTCGCCGCCGCCGTCAGCCGCTCGCGATCCGGGTCCGGCGGCGCCGGCGCGGCACGGGCGGGCTCGGTGGTCGATTCAGGCTCGCTCGAGGGCATTGCGAGTTGGTCGCCGGATCTCTGGGGAGCGGTACGCCGTCTCGTGCAGCAGAACGCCGCCATCGCCCAGGCCGACCAGGCGCTGCTCGCGAACGCGACACTGTCGGTACAAACACTCCTCGCCACGACCGTCATCGAACTGCGGATCGCCGACGCCGATATCGGCCTGCAGAACAAGACCGTCGAGGCCTATCGAAAGACGCTGCGCCTCACCCTGCAGCAGCAGGCGGCGGGCGTCAGCACTGCGCCGCCATCGGCCGTGATCGCGGCGCGCGTGGCCTTGGAAACGGAGCAGGCCAATCGGATCAGCCTCGGGGTCGTGCGCGCGCAATACGCCCACGCCATCGCAATCCTGGTCGGCAGGAATCCCGAGGATCTTGACATCCCGCAAGACCCCGTCATGCCGACTTTGCCCACGGTTCCGGCCGGCGTACCCTCGAGCTTGCTGCAGCGGCGGCCCGACATCGCCGCCGCCGAGCGTTCGATGGCGGCGCAGAACGCCGCCGTCGGTTATGCCGTGGCGGCGTACTACCCGAGTTTGTCGCTATCGGCGGCGGCCGGTTTTTCGCAGTCGCCGTTGAATGGCCTGCTGCACGCGGCCAATGACGTCTGGTCGCTCGGCGCGAACGGCGCCGAGACATTGTTCGATTTCGGCGCGCGGCATGCACAGGTGCAGGCGGCCCGGGCAGCTTACCAGGCGGCGGTCGCAAGTTATCGCGGCACGGTATTGAATGCGTTCGCGCGCGTCGAGAATGATTTGACGGGCCTGCAGATCCTCGCCCTGCAGGCGCAGGCACTCGACCGTGCCGTGCGCGACGCGATCCGCGGCACCGAGATTGCGCTCGCTGAATTTCAGGCGGGCACCGTCGATTACACCGCAGTGGCGCAGGCGCAGGTCGCCCAGTTGAGCGATCAGCAAGCCGCGCTTGCGGTGCAGCAGAGCCGCCTCGTGGACGCCGTGGCATTGATCGGCGATCTCGGCGGCGGTTGGTCCGTCGATCGATTGCGCGATCCGCTGCATCCGAACGGCTCCGCGCGCGCGGCCACGCCGACGCCGTAGTGATAGACGTTGACGTCGCCGCGATAGCCGGTTGCCGCGAGCAGCATGCTCGCCGCGAGCAGCAGACCGAGGAACAAGCCGCTCGGCCGTGCGGACTGCGCGCTGCCGGCGCCGCGCCACACGGCGAGCAGCACGAGCATCATCGAGGTCAGCAGCGCGAGCTTCGCATGCAGGGATATCGCCCGATGCGCCGCCGCGCCGGCGTGCAGGCCGATCAGCGCCGCGATGCCGCTGCCGAGCGCGAACAGCGCCGCCACCGCGCCCGCGCACAGATTCCAGGTCCCGACCGTCGCCAGCGTCGCGGCGAGAGATTCGTTGCGCACTACGCGCGCCGAGCAGAACGCCGCGGTCGCCGCCAGAGTCAAGGCGAACGGAAAATGCACGATCAATGGATGCCAGCCGGGTATCAACACCGCAGCTCCCTGCGCCACCAGGCGATCGTGTCGGCCAAGCCGCCGGCGAGATCGAAGCGCGGCGTCCAGCCGAGTTCGCCGCGCAGGCGCCGCACGTCCGGCACCAGCACAGCGGGCTCCGCGGCGGGTGCCGGCAGCGCGCCCAGGCGCAAAAGCTCGGGCCGGCCGATTTGCGCGGCGATCATGGCGGCGAGGCCTGCGACCGTTATGCTGCGATCCGAGCCGATGTTGACCGCTCCCTGAAGGTCGCTCGCCAGCAGCGCCGCAAACGCGGCGCCGACATCGGCGCAGTGCAGGAAGCTGCGCACTTGCCGACCGTGCGTGCACGGTGCTTCCTGGTTCAGCAACAGCCGCCGAATCACCGCGGGCACCAGGCGGTCGGGATGCTCCGCCGGCCCGAACTGCAGGAAAATCCGCCCCCAGGCGGCCGAAAGACCTGCGCTTCGGCTCGCGGCCAGCAGATCGCGGTACAGGGCGAGTTTACACTGCGCGTACGGCGTCACGGCGGCGGCGCCGTCATCGGCGAGCGCGCTTTGCCGCTCGACGCACAAGCCGGCGCCCGCCGCGTATTCGGCCGAGCTGCCGGCGATCACGGCGCGCGCACCGCCTGCGCGCAGAAACGCCTCGAGCAGCGTGCGGCTGGCCGCGAGCCAGCGGTAATTGTCCTCGCTCTGCCGGTAAATGCCGGGGATCGCGATCCAGGCGAAATGCAGCAAATGGCTAGGCCGCACTTGCCGGATCAAATCGCCGGCGGCCGCCGCGTCCAATAGGTCGGCACGGTGCAACGCCGCGCCGGCGAGCGCCGCGGGCACCGGCGGCGCGCTGTGCGGTGCGAGCACCGCATGCACCGCGAAGCCGCTCGCAAGCAGTCCAGGCACGCTCCAACGGCCGATGAATCCGCCGGCGCCGGTGACCAGTACGCGCGCTTGCTGCATCGGCCGCCTCAAGGAGCGGGCAGCGGTGGATAGCCGTCGTCGCGCGCCGAGATCACCGCCGGGCGCAGCGGCCATTCGATGGCGACGGCCGGATCGTTCCACTTGAAACCGCGGCTGAACTGCGGCGCGTGCGCCGCGGAGATCATATAGAACACCTCGGCGCCGTCGCTCAAACTGATGAAGCCGTGCGCGAAGCCCCGCGGGGCGAACAGCGCCCGCCGGTTCCGCGCCGACAACTCGGTGCCGAACCAGCGGCGATGGGTCGCCGACTGCGGCCGCATGTCGACGATGACGTCGAATATCGCGCCGGCCGTGCAGCGCACCAGTTTGTCCTCGGCGTGCGGACTTGCCTGGTAGTGCATGCCGCGCAGGGTGCCGAGACGCGCGTTGAACGACAGGCTGCACTCGCGTATCGGCGCCTCGATGCCCTGGGCCCGGAACTGCTCGTCGCAATAGCTCCGGGCGAAAAAGCCGCGCTCGTCGTGCCGCGGATCGACATCGACGATGAACGCGCCCGCGAGGGTACAGGGTGTGAAGATCATCGCCGCCCGCGGCGGTCCGCGCTCATCGCCAGACTTTCCACGGCGCCGCGCCGCCTTCCCAGAGCGCATTCAACGTCACCTTGTCGCGCAGCGTGTCCATCGGCTGCCAGAAGCCGCGGTGAATCCACGCCGCCAGTTGCCGCTCCGCGGCGAGCCGCTCCATCGGCTCCTTCTCCCAGACGGTGTCGTCGCCGGCGATCAGATCGAGCACCTGAGCCTCCAAGACGAAGAATCCGCCGTTGATCAGGCCGCCGTCCGACTGCGGCTTCTCGGCGAACGAGACCACCTTCGCATCGCGCGCAACGATGCGGCCGAAGCGGGCCGGCGGCGGCACGCAGGCGACGGTCGCCCGGCAGCCGGAGGCGCGGTGAAAGGCGATCTCGGCGCCGACATCGATATCGGCGAGGCCGTCGCCGTAGGTCATGCAAAACGCCTCCCCCGGCCGCAGGTAGCCGCGCACTTGCCGCAGCCTGCCGCCGGTCATGGTCGCCTCGCCGGTGTCGACGAGCGTCACCTTCCACGGTTCGCTGCGGCTGTCGTGATATTCGACGCGATTGCCGCTGATATCGAAGGTGACGTCGGCCTGGTGCAGGAAATAATTCGCAAAATACTCCTTGATCATGTAGCCCTTGTAGCCGAGGCAGACGATGAACTCGCACACGCCGTACGCGGCGTACAGCTTCATGATGTGCCAGAGCATCGGGCGTCCGCCGATTTCCACCATCGGCTTCGGCCGCGTATTCGACTCCTCCGCGATCCGCGTCCCCTTGCCGCCGGCGAGGATTACGCACTTCACGGCTGCACCGGCCCGGCCTGCTGATAGCGGCGAATTTGTTCCAGAGTGAACCGCAACATATCGTCCCCCGCACGCTGCGCCAGGTGCCAGTCCGCCGTCCACTTCAACGCCGCCGCAATATCCAATCTTGCGCGCCAGCCGAGCGCGCGTTCGGCGAGCGCCGACGAGAGCCGCAATGTCTGCGCTTCCGGCGGGTGATCGCCCGCATCGCGCGCCCAGCCGGGTTTGCCGCCGAAGCGCGCGCTGAACGCTTCGACGACGTCGCTGACGGTGCAAAAGGATGCCGGGTTCGGGCCGAAATTGACAGCCCGCGGCGCGCCCTGCGGCGCGATCGCCAGCGCCGCGGCGAGGCTCAGATAGCCGGCAAGCGGATCGAGCACGTGCTGCCACGGCCGCACCGCCTGCGGGTAGCGCAGGCGCACCGGTGCGCCGCCGTCCAATGCGCGCAGGCAATCGGGAATCAAGCGATCCGCCGACCAATCGCCGCCGCCGATGACGTTGCCGGCGCGCACCGTCGCGAGCGGCGGACCGCCGCGAAAGAAACTGTCGCGAAAGCAGGCCGTGACGAGTTCGGCGCAGGCCTTGCTGTTGCTGTAGGGGTCGGATCCCCCCAAGCGGTCGCCCTCCTCGAATGCGCGCTCGGCGCCGTCGTTCTCGTAGACCTTGTCGCTGGTGACGACGACGACGCCTTGCAAGCCGCTTTGCCGGCGGCAAGCATCGAGTAGATTCGCCGTGCCGATGACATTCGTCCGGTAGGTGCCCAAGGGATCGGCGTAGGATTCGCGCACCAAGGCCTGGGCGGCCAAATGCAGTACGATTTGCGGGCGACAGCGCTCGAGCGCGTCGCCCACCTGGCGCTCGTCGCGCAGGTCGCCCAGGATCGAGCGGACATCCGCGCCGAGCAACGCGCAAAGATTCGGCGAGGTTGCCGGCGGCAAAGCGAATCCGCTGACTTCGGCGCCGAGGCTCCGCAGCCAAAGGCTGAGCCAGGCGCCCTTGAAGCCGGTGTGGCCGGTGACCAGCACGCGCCGGTCCCGCCAGAACTCGGCGTTCATCGGCCGCCGGAGCCGTGCGAGGCGAGCGCCCGCGAATCGCGGCGCCCAAGCCAGGTCGCAATCCGCTGCATGAGCAACACCGTCATCTGCACGTCGCGCCGGCCGCGGTAGGCGACCGGCGCGCAGCCGATTCTCGCGAACAACTCGGCGACGACTTGTAGCGATCGAGAATTTGATGCACGAATGCGCACGGCATCCGCGAAGCATACCCAAACCGCGCTACTTCTGCAGCGCATCGCCGCTTGCCGGCGCGTCGGCAAGGCGCGTCAGCAGCTGCAGATAGCGCCTGCGGTACGCGCTCATCGCATAGTGCGCCTGCACGTGCGCGAAGGCCGCCGCACCGAAGCGCGCGCGCATCTGCGGCGCGTCGATCAGCGCCTGCAGGCGCTGCCGCCATTCGCCGACGCTGCGGGCGTGGAATCCCGTGACGCCGTCGATCACGGCCTCGGCGTTGGCGCCGACCGGCGAAGCGACGCACGGCAGCGCCGCCGCCATGTACTGCAACAGCTTGAAGGCGCATTTGCCGCGCGCCCAGGCATCGTCGCTCAAGGGCATGATGCCGATGTGCGCGCCGGCGAGCGCCGCCGCTTCGCCCGCCGCGCTCCAGACGCTGCGTTCGATCGCTACTTCGGGCCAGTCCGGAAACGCCGAACAAATGATCCGCAGACGCAACCCCGGGTTGCAGGCCGCGAGCGCGGCCAGCGCCGGGCGGATCATCTGCAGATAGAGGAGATTCTCCGGGCTGCCAATCCAGACGATGACCGGCGTTTGCGCGCCCGCCGTCGCCGCCGCCGCCGCCGTCGCCGCCGTATAGGTAGAGACGTCGATCGAGGTTGGCAGTATCGTCACCGCGCGCGCCGCGCGCCGCGCGGCGCCGGCCAGCACTTCGTTGCCCGCAGCCACCTCGTCGACCAAGCGGCAGGTGGCTTCGAATTTCAGTTTGCGCCAGCGCGATTCGTCGGCGGGTTCGCCGAGGCGGCGCGGCTTGCGCACGTAGATCGCGTCGTCGAAGTCGAAAACGCGGCGGCGGCTGAACGCCGCAAATAAGCGCGCCTCGATCGAGCTAAGCTTGATCTGGTGCAGAACCACGACGTCCGCCCAGCCGAGCAGCGCGCGCCGCTCGAAGGTGCGCAGTCCGTAACGCCCGCCCGGAAACCGTTCGGTACGCACCTGCCAGCCGGCGTCCGTCAAGGCGGGCACCAGCGCCTGCATGCGGTGCCTGAACGAGGGCTGGTCGAGGTCATAGCCCACCAGCAATGCCTTAGGCATCGCGGCTCGCCTCGCGCGCAGCGGCGGCGCCCCTCGCGCCCCGGTTTGCGAGCAGGCGCTCGAGCGCGCCGACGGCGACCGAGATGCCGTCGGCGAGCGCCAGCGCCGATGCGCGCGCGGCCAATGCGCCGCGCGCCGGCTCGTCGGCGAGCAGGCGCCGCGCGCAACTCACGATCGCCGCGCGATCGAGCGGCGCCGCCGCCGCCACCCCCGCCGCCGCCGCGCCGCGTATGCGCCGCGCCTGGTCCTTGGCGATCGGCACGCCGATGCAGGCGGCGCCGCAGGCCATCGCCTGGATCAGCGTCGAGCCGCCGTTGACGACGACCAGGCGCGCGGCGCGCATCAACTCCATGAGATCCGCCTGCGGCAGGCAATCGAACCGGCGCAGCGCAGCGCCGTTGAACGGCGGTTCGGCGCGCGCGCGGCCGACGAACACCGTGTCCGCGCCGGCCGCCGCGAGATCGACGGCCGCGCCGTAAAACCGCTGCGCCGCATCCTCGGCACCCGGATGTCCGCCGCCGCCGCCCGGTACGACGAGCAGCAAGCTGCCGCCGCTGCAGCCGATCTGCGCCAACAGCGCGCCGCGGCGCGCCGGATCCGCCGGCGGTGCGACGACGTCCAGATAGCGCAGCGCCGGCCCGCGCCGCAGCCGCAGCTTGCAGCGCTCGAGAAGATTCGCGCCGCCGGCGAGAAACTTCGGGTACGCGACCCAATGCTCGTCGAGCAGACCAAGCCAGCGCAGCCTGTGCGCCTTGCGCCATTGACGCCGACGCGCGCTGATGTAAACGACGGCGGCGCCGGCGGCGCGCGCGGCTGAGAGCTGAGCGGTGCGCCCGGCGTTGTCGAAAATCACCACATCGGGACGAAACGAGGCGATCAGGATGCCGACCGCCGCCGAGTGAAACGTCGGCGACGACGGCAGCAGCGTGAAGTCGAAAGGCGTATCGACGGCATACGGCGCGCGTTCGCTGAGGACGAAATGGATCGCGGCGTCCGCCCAGCGCGCGCGCGCGGCGCGCGCGATCGCGAGCGAGCGCGCGTACTCGCCCATGCCGAACTCTCCGGAGACCGGCACGAACAGCAATCGCGGCGCCTGCGGCCGCAGCGGCGCCGGATCAGGCAAATGCGCTGCACCAGCGGTCGAGGACGAGCAGCTGCCAGGCCCTGCGAAACTCGATCGTCACCGGACGCTGCAGGATGCCGCGCGCCATCAGCCGGCCGACCGCCTCGTCGAGCAGCCGCGGGTGCGCCTTGAGCCATGCGTGCACCGGCAGGCCGAACCCGGATTTCGGCCGCTGTAGATGCCCGGCGGGCAGGCGCGGCTCCATCAAGCTGCGCACCAGGAGTTTGCCGCGGCGCTTGGCGCGGTCGACGAGCAATGCAGGATCGACGCTCAGCATGAATTCGACCAGGCGGTGATCGAGCAACGGCGGCCGCACCTCGAGCGAGTGCGCCATGCTGGTGCGATCGACTTTCGTCAACAGCCCTTCGGCGAGGTCGGTATGCAGGTCGAGCCAGCGCAGCTGTACGAGCGGCGGCAGATCGGCCCGCCAGTATTGCCGGTAGAACCACAGGTGATCGTAGCCGCTCTCGCGCCACTCCGGCGACAACAAGGATTCGACCTGCACGGCCGTCAGGCTGCCCAAGGCCGCGGCCTGGCCGGCAAGCCCGGTGCCAGCGCGGCGCTGCATGGAATGCCCGAAGCGCGAGAGCGTCGGCAGCGCGCGCGCCAACGCGCGATTAACGGGGTTCGAGCGCGCGCCGACGTTCGACCAGTAGCGCGGGTAGCCGCAGAAGATCTCGTCGCCGCCCTCGCCGCTCAAGGCCACCGCCACTTCGCGGCGCGCGAACTGCGCAATCAGGTAATTCGACCAGGCGGCGCTGTCGCCGAAAGGCTCGTCGAACAAGCGCGGAATCGCCTGCAGCGCTTGCTCGAAGTCGGCCGCCTGCACGGTCGTCTCGGTATGCCGCGTTTGCAGATGCAAGGCGACGCGCCGCGCGGCGTCGGTCTCGGAGCGGCCGTGCCGCTCCAGGCCGAGCGTATAGGTGTTCGGCCGCTCGAGATAATAGGCGGTCAGCGCCGAATCGATGCCGCCGCTCAAAAACACGCCGACCGGCACATCCGACAGCGTATGCGCTGGCACGACCTCGCACAGCAATTCGTCCAACGCCGCGAGCGTCTCGCCGGCCGTGCGCACGCGGATCTGCGGCGACGGCTGCCACCATCGTTCGATCCGGACGCGGCCGTCGGCCCAGGTCAAGCAGTGACCCGCCGGCAGCTTGGCGATTCCGCGGTAGATCGTCTTCGGCGCCGGGATGTAGCCGTGCAGCAGATAATCGCGCATGGCGCTGCGCTCGATTGGCGGCTTGCCCAGCACCAACAGCGCCTTCAGTTCCGAGGCGAAGGCGATGCCGTCCGGCAACAGCCGATAGTACAGCGGCTTGATGCCGAGCCGATCGCGGGCCAGCAGCAGACGGCGCGCGCCGCTGTCCCAGAACCCAAAGGCGAACATGCCGACCAGCCGGCCGAGCGCGGCGGCGCCGTCGCGCACCAGCAGATGCAGCAGCACCTCGGTATCGCCGCTCGAGCGCCAGGGGCCCGGCAAATCGGCGCGCAGCGCCCGATGGTTGTAGAGCTCGCCGTTATAGGTGAGGACGCCTCCGCCGTGCAGCATCGGTTGGCTGCCGGCATCGCTTAAATCGAGAATCGACAGACGCCGGTGCGCGAGGACCGCTCCGGGCTCGCTGAAAACGCCGTCTCCGTCCGGACCCCGGTGACGCAGCAGCCGCGCCATCTCGGCGGCCGCTTGCAGGCTCGCTTGCGAGCCGATGATGCCGGCAATTCCACACATGGTGCAGAGTCTAGCGCGACGCCGCGCGATCCAGGTGACCGATGAGGCGCCGCCGGGCACCTCTGGCGATCCGCCGGCGCTTCGTTTAGGGTGCGCACTGGAGTCGCAACATCATGGCCACACCCGCCGATCAAAGACTGCTCGAGCTGTTGGATAAATGGCTCGCCAGCCTGGAACTGCATTTGCGGTACGCCTCGCTGGACGAAGACAGCTACCGGAAGGTTCAACCATGGGTTGCACATCAGCGGCCGGCCGGCTGGATCGTCGCACTCGCCCGGCAGAAGACAGTCGCGCTAAAAACGCTGGTCGAGGAGCGCATCAAGGCGGGCGACTCGGGATTCGCCGACGCGCTGGAAATGACGATCTTCCTCGCCAATCTGGTCGGCTCGCAGCATATCGAACGCTTCATACCGCTCGCCGACGCGGCCACCGAACGGCCGCCGCCGCGCGCCGATACGACCGCAACGCGGGTGCGCATCGATCCGGCAGGCGCCAACGCGGTGACCGCGACGCGCGAAATGCCGAAATTTCTCGCCGCCAAGACCCGCCCGCCGCCGCCCGTCGGCACACCGCACGTCGCGCGCGCCGAGCGCAGGACCCCCGCGGTCGGCAAGGCGCGCGGCAAGGCGGCGCCGAAAGCGCCCACTGCGCCCACTGCGCCCGCTGCGCCGGCGCGCAGCGCATCGGCCGACGCGGTGCGCGACCAGGTGCTCGCCGACGCCGCGCGGCTGATGCAATGGGGTCGAAAATGGTTCGAATTGCCGGAATTGATCGCCCGCATGGCGGACCGGCCGCCGCTACCCGAGGTGCGGCGCATCCTCAAGGACAACAAGCCGCTCATCGACATGAATGCCGGCGGCAAATGAGCGCCGCGTGAGGAGCGGCGTCAGCGCCGGATTTGCGCGCCGCTTCGCTGCGCTGCTCTACGACGGCTTTTTGCTGGCGGCGCTGCTCATGATGTTCACGGCGGCGGCGCTGCTGTTCACCCGCGGCGAGGCGCTGCTGCACGAAACGGTCGGCGCCTGGGTGTACCTCTACCGCGCCGGCCTCGTCGGCGTGGTTGCCGCCTATTTCGTCCTCCACTGGGTGCACGGCGGCCAGACGCTCGGCATGCGCGCCTGGCGCCTGATTGCAGTCGATCCCGCCGGCAAGCCGTTGCGCTACGGAGCGGCGCTGTTGCGCTTCGGCTGCGCGCTGCTCGCCTGGGCGCCGGCCGCGCTCGGGGTCCTGTGGCTATATCTCGACGCCGACCGCCTGCCGCTGCATGATCGGCTCTCCGACACGCGTATTCTTCACCTAACGAGTTCGTGAGATCGCGATCAGCGTACCGCAGCCGATGACCGCCGTCGGCAGCCAGCCGACGAGCGCGGGGTTCAGGCCGAACAGCTGGCCGCCGTTTTCGACGGTGCGGGTGATCAGGAAGAACGCGACACCCAGCAGGACGCCGACGACGGTGCGCGTGCCGGCGCCGGTCGTGCGCAGCGGCCCGAAAACGAACGGCAGCGCCAACAGCGTGACGATGACGACCGCGAAGATTCTGGCGATGCGCGACCAGAAACCGATCTCGTACGGCGCCGCCGTCAGGTGGTTGTGTTTCAGATGCGCGATATAGCCGGCGAGGCCGCGCAGCGTCAACAAGTCGGGGTCGGTCGCGGCCAGGCCGAGGAAATCCGGATTGATCGTCGAACGGATGGTCGCGTGATCGGCGATCGTCGCCTCGATGTGGCCGGTGCCGAAGCGCGTCGTCGCGACGTGCTGCAGGAGCCAGAGGCCGGGGTCGGCGACCGAAATGCGGTCGGCCGTTTGGATCGACCGCAGCCGCGACGGACCGTCGAGCACGAACAGCGATGCGCCGCCGAACGATTGCCCGACCTCGCCGGTGCGCAGCCGCAGAATCAGATTGCCCTCTTTGATCCAGGCACTGCCGCGGCCCGCAAAGCTGACGTCGGCGAGCCGGCTCGTGGTCTTTTCGGTTTGCGCGAATTGCGCGAGCGGCGGCGCCGCATATTCGCCGATCGCGTACATCGACACAGCGAGCGTCGCGCCGGCGAGCCCGACCGGCCACGCGACGCGCCAGATGGACACGCCCGAAGCTCGCGTCACTACGAGTTCGCTGGCGGCGGCAAGGTTGCCGAGCCCCATCAGCGCGCCGATCATCGCACCGATCGGCAGCAGCTGGAACGCCTGCTGCGGCAAATTCAGCAGCGTGAACAGGAGCGCATCCGCGGCGGTGTAGGTACCGACGCCGATGTCCCCCTGTTCGCTGATGAACAGGAACAGTCCGCCCAAGGTCAGCAGCACGGCCATCGCCATCAAGGCGTACAGAAGCACGGTGCGGTACAGGTAGCGGTCGAGCGTGTTCACGCGGGCCTCGGTCGCGCGACGCGCCGGAATTTCGACGGCGAATCCCGCAGCAGCAAATACAAGCCGAGGGCCAGGGCGATCAAATGTATCCACCAGACGCCGATCAGTGGCGAGAGCGTGCCCTTCTCCAGCCATAATTTCGCCAGCACCAACAAATTGGAGTAGACGAAAAAGACGAGGATCGCGACGCCGACGCGCATGTAGCGACCCTGGCGCGGCCGCAGGCGGCTGAGCGGCACCGCGATCAAGGTCAATAGCAGCGCCATGATCGGCGCGGAACTGCGCGACTGCAGCTGCGCGATATTTGCCGGCGTCATGGCGCCGAGCAGCTCGCGCGTCGGCCTGGTGTCGGGATCCTGCGTGCCGCTGATAGCCGGCGGCGCGGCGACCGGGACGCCGTGCTCGCGAAACTTGATGATCCGAAAGTTCCGCTGCCCCGGTACGCCCTCGTAGCGGCGGCCGTTGAAGAGCCTCACGAGGTGCATGCCGTCCTCGGCGACATGGGTATAGGTCGCGGTCTCGGCGACGGCCACTTCCATGCGCCCCGCCGATTCGCGCTGCAGGAAGACGTCGTGCAGCACCCCGCCGTCGTCGACGCTTTCCGCGTAGAAGACCGCGTCGCCGTCCGCGAAGGTGCGGAACCGCCCCGCGTCGAGCTGGCCGAACTTCGCCTCCTTGAACGCCGCCTGGCGCAGCAGCTGCGCGCCCCGGTCGGCGCGCGGCACCTGAAAGAAGGTCAGCCAGCCGAGACCGAGCGCGACCAGGAGCGAAAAAATGAAAATCGGCGCAAGCAGCCGTGCGGGGCCGAATCCGCAGGCCTGCAGCGCGGCCATTTCGCTGTCGTGGTAGAGACGGCCGAGGCTCAGCACGATCGCGAGCAGCAGCCCGACCGGCACGACCACGGAAAGATTCACGACCGCGCCGAGCGCGATCAGGTCGAGCACGACGCGGCCCCCGTAGTGGTTGTCTGCGGCCTGGCCCAAAACCCGCGACAGCTGGTTCGCGAGCAAAATCGCGACCAGCACGCCGGTGACCGCAAGCCACGTCTGCGCAACTTCACGCAGCACGTAGCGCTGTACCGTCCATTTCATGGCATGGAGCTTAGTGCCTTCTCGATTATCGAGTAAACTATTTGACGGAAAATTGCCAAGAAGCCGATTTGCGCCGGTTAGCGGCGACACAACCGCGCCGCGGTCCGGGAGGGATGCGTATGGAATTCAGAGCGATAGTCGATGCACGGGCGCGCAGCGTCACGGCCTGCGCCGTCATGGGGGTCTACGAGGACGGCGCCCTGGGCGACGCCGCCCGCCGCATCGACGAGCAATTGGGCGGCTTGGCGACGAAATTGCGTGCCTCGCGGGATTTCGTCGGCAAGGTCGGCGATACGCTGCTGCTGACGCGTCCAGCGGGTTCGCGGGCTGTGCGCGTGCTTCTCGTCGGCTTGGGCGCGCGCCGTAAATTCGGCCGCAAACCGTACCGCAAGGCGCTGCAGGCCGCGGCGCAGGCCCTGCTGAAGACCGGCGCCGGCGACGCGATCCTCTACCTGCCGGCCGACGCCGAACTCGATCTCGACGCCTACACGCGGGCGCGCATCGTCGCCGAGATCTTTTGCGCGCAGACCTACCGGATTTTGGACCTGAAGAGCGGCCCCAAGCCGAAGCCGCCGCGGCTGCGCCGCGTGCGCGTGTCCGCGACGGACGCCAGATCCGTCAAGGCGATGCAGCAGGGCCTCGATGCCGGCGCGGCGATCGGCAACGGCCTCGCGTTCTCGCGGGACCTGGCGAACCTGCCGCCGAATATCTGCACGCCCACATACATCGGTTCGCGGGCGCTCGCCATGGGCAAGGAATGGCGCCGTCTGCGGGTCAGGGTGCTCGGTGAGCGGCAGATCAAGGCCCTGAAAATGGGCGCTTTTCTCGCGGTCGCACGCGGCTCGGCCGAACCACCGCGATTCATCGTCTGCGAATACCGCGGCGCAGGCAGAAAGACAGCGCCGGTGTGCCTCGTCGGCAAGGGAATCACGTTCGACTCGGGCGGCATTTCCCTGAAGGATCCGCCGGCGATGGACGAAATGAAGTTCGACATGTGCGGCGCGGCGACCGTGCTCGGCGCCTTGCGCGCGGTCGTCGAACTCGAATTGCCGATCAATCTCGTCGTCATCGTCGCGACCTGCGAGAACATGCCGAGCGGCAACGCCGTCAAACCCGCCGACATCGTCAAGTCGATGTCCGGACAAACCGTGGAAGTGCTGAATACGGACGCCGAAGGCCGGCTGATTCTCTGCGACGCGATCACCTATAGCCGGCGCTTCAAGCCCGCCGCGGTCGTCGACGTCGCCACCTTGACCGGCGCCTGCATCATCGCCCTCGGCAATCATCTCAGCGGTTTGATGAGCAACGACGATGCGCTCGCCGCGGAACTCGAGGCGGCCGGCGTGCGCGCCGACGACCGCGCCTGGCGCTTGCCGGTCGGCGAGGAATACGTCGATCAATTGAAGAGCAACTTCGCCGACCTCGCCAACATCGGCGGACGCGAAGGCGGTGCGTGCACCGCTGCCTCGTTCCTGTCGAAGTTCGCCGAGAACCTCAAGTGGGCGCACCTCGACGTCGCCGGCACCGCGTGGCTCGGCGGCGCGCAGAAGGGCAGCACCGGCAGGCCGGTGCCGCTGCTCGTGGATTTCTTGATCCACCGCGCCCGCGGCAAATGACCGAACGGGTCGATTTTTACGTGCTGCAGGGCTCGGCGCCGCAGTTGCGCTGGATTTGCGCGTGCCGGTTGGCCGAAAAGGCCTATTTGCGCGGAATGCGCGTACTCGTTCTGGCCGCTTCGGCCGCGGAAGCGCAAACCCTCGACACGCTGTTGTGGAGCTTCAGCGAGCGCTCGTTCGTACCGCACGCCCTGTGCGGCGAGGGCGGCGGCGCCGACCCGGCGGCGCCGGTGCAGTTAGCGGCCGCGGCGCCGGTGCAGCTCGCGGCCGCGCCGCCGATGCAGCTCGCGGCCGCGCCGCCGCAAAATCCGCCCGCCGACCTGCTGATCAATCTCAGCGACCGCATGCCGGCGCAGCCGCATGATTTTAAGCGCATCGCCGAGATCGTCGATGCCGACGCCCTGCGCCGGCGCCTCGGCCGCGAGCGCTATAGATCGTACCGCGAGCTGCAGATGGCGCTCGAAACCCACCAGCTCGACGCGACGGCCGAGACGTGAGCGAGCCGGTGGCGCCGACCCCCGCGGATCCCGGCTCGATACCGGTGCTGACCGATGCGGTCGGCCGCGAAGGCGCGGCCGGCGTGCAGCTCAACGCCAAGGCCTTGCAGTCTGCGCTGATCGCCGAGCTGCTGAAACTCGCCGATTCGCTGCTGCATCAGGCGGCCAAGGACATGGAGGCGACCTTGTTCGAGCACGTCTTCGATCGGCTGCGCGCGCAATTGCCTGAAATTGTCGATCGCGTCGTGCGCGATCAGACGCTGTCGCCGGGCGCGGGCGCCGGCGACGACGATTGAAGCCGCCGTCCCGCTATAATCCACCGATGGACAAGGCTTTCTCGCCCGCGCAAATCGAATCGCGGATCTACGCCCGTTGGGAATCGCTCGGCGCCTTCAAGCCGAGCGCGCGGGGCCCGGCGTATTCGATCGTCATTCCGCCGCCGAACGTCACCGGTACGCTGCACATGGGACACGCGTTCCAGTATACGATCATGGATGCGCTGATCCGCCATCGGCGCATGCAAGGATTCGACACGCTCTGGCAGCCGGGCACGGATCACGCCGGCATCGCGACGCAGATGGTCGTCGAACGGCAGCTGAATGCCGAAGGAATCGGCCGCGGCGAATTGGGTCGCGAGGCCTTCGTCGAGCGCATCTGGCAGTGGAAGCGCCACTCCGGCGGCATCATCTGCAATCAAATGCGGCGGCTCGGCGCATCCGTCGACTGGAGCCGCGAGCGCTTCACGATGGACCCGGGCTTGTCGCAGGCGGTCACCGAGGTGTTCGTGCGCCTGCACGGCGAAGGATTGATCTACCGCGGCAAGCGCCTCGTCAACTGGGACCCCGTCCTGAAGACCGCGCTGTCCGATCTCGAAGTCGCCGCGGAGCCTGAGCCGGGCAGCCTGTGGCACCTGCGCTATCCGCTGTGCGACGGGCCGGGATACGTCGTCGTCGCGACGACGCGCCCGGAGACGCTGTTCGGCGATGCGGCGGTCGCCGTAAATCCGGATGACGAGCGCCATCGCGCGCTGATAGGGCGCCGCCTGCGCCTGCCGCTGACCGCCCGGGAGATACCGATCATTGGCGACGCCTATGTCGATCCCGAGTTCGGCAGCGGCTGCGTGAAGATCACGCCCGCCCACGATTTCAACGATTACGAGGTCGGCGAGCGCCACGGCCTGCCGATGATCAACGTCATGACCCCGGAGGCGACGCTCAACGGCAACGTGCCGCCAGCCTACCGCGGCCTCGCGCGCGCCGCGGCGCGCGCGCAGGTCGTCGCCGATCTCGAGGCGCAGGGCTTGGTCGAGCGCATCGAGGCACACCAGTCGACGGTGCCGCGCGGCGACCGCAGCCACGCGGTCCTCGAGCCGCTGCTCACCGATCAATGGTTCGTGAAGATCGCCCCGCTGGCGGCGCCCGCGGTGCGGGCGGTCGAGCAGGGCCGCATACGCTTCGTGCCGGAAACCTGGTCGGGCGTGTATTACGAATGGATGCGCAACATCAAGGACTGGTGCATCAGCCGGCAGCTGTGGTGGGGACACCGAATACCGGCCTGGTACGACGCGGCGGGCCGCGTCTACGTCGGCCGCAGCGAAGCCGAAGTGCGCGCCGCGCACGGCCTCGGCGAGGAGATCGCGCTGCGCCGCGACGAGGATGTCCTCGACACCTGGTTTTCATCGGCGCTGTGGCCGTTCTCGACGCAGGGATGGCCGCAACCGACCGCGGCGATGTCCGCTTATTATCCGACGTCGGTGCTGGTCACGGGCTTCGACATCATTTTTTTCTGGGTCGCCAGGATGATCATGATGGGCCTGAAATTCACCGGCGAGGTGCCGTTTCGCGAAATCTACGTGCACGGTTTGATCCGCGATCACGACGGCCAGAAGATGTCCAAGTCCAAGGGCAACGTCATCGATCCGCTGGACATAGTCGACGGCATAGGACTCGAGGCGCTGATCGCCAAGCGCACCGCCGGCCTGATGCAGCCGCAAATGAAGCCGGCGATCGAGCGGGCGACGCGCAAGCAATTTCCGCAAGGCATTGCGGCGTTCGGCACCGATGCCCTGCGCATGTGCTTCGCCTCGCTGGCGACGCAGAGCCGCGATCTGCGCTTCGACACGGCGCGCGTCGAAGGCTACCGGAATTTCTGCAACAAGCTCTGGAACGCGGCGCGCTACGTGACGATCAGCGTCGACGGCGCCGCGGCGGGCGGCGATGCCGTCGAGCTCGGCGTCGCCGACCGCTGGATTCGCTCGCGGCTCGGTGCCGCGCTCGCGCGCGCGCAGGCCGGCTTCGCCGACTATCGCCTGGACACGGTGGTCAACGCGCTGTACGAGTTCACCTGGCATGAATTCTGCGATTGGTACGTGGAGCTGAGCAAAACGGTGCTGCAGTCCGACGATTCGAACGCGGCGCAGAAGCATGCCGTGCGGCACACGCTCGTCGGCACGCTCGAGACGCTGCTGCGCGCGCTGCATCCGCTCGCGCCGTTCATCAGCGAGGAGATATGGCAGCGAGTGCGCGCCGCCGCCGGCGCCGCCGGCGAGACCGTCATGCTCGCGCCGTACCCGCAAGCCGCGGATTTTGCCGCAGACCCGGAGGCCGAGCGCGAGATGGCATGGGTGCGTCAGTTCATCCTCGGCGTACGGCAGATCCGCGGCGAAATGGACATCGCGCCGAGCCGCAAGATCGACGTCGTGCTGCAGGATGCCGGCGCCGCGGACCTCGCCTTCCTCGCGAGGAACATGGGGTTTGTGCGGCGGCTCGCCGGCATCGAGGTGCCGCGCATATTGGAACCCGGCCGGCCGGCGCCGGTCGGCGCGGTGGCGCTGCTCGGCAGCCTGCAGATCCTGGTGCCGATGGCCGGCCTGATCGAGCCGTCGGCCGAGAAAGAACGGCTCGCCAAGCGGCAGCGCAAGGCCGAAACGGATCTGCAGAAACTGCAGGCGAAGGCGGCGAACGCGGATTTCGCGCGCAACGCGCCCGCGGAGGTCGTCGCCCGCGATCGCGCGCGCATCGCCGAGCTGCAAACCGAGATCGGCCAATTGCAGGCCCAGGCGGCGCGGATCCGCGCACTGCTCCAGCAATGAGCGCAACGCCGGCCGAGCTGCAATCCGCGCTGCACTCCTCGCTCGCGCAGTTGAACCGCGTGATCCTCGGCAAGGAGCGGCAAATCCGCCTGTGCCTCGCCTGCCTGTTGGCGCGCGGCCATTTGTTGATCGAGGACATCCCCGGCGTAGGCAAGACCACGCTCGCCCATGCGCTTGCGAAGACGCTCGGCCTGGCGTTCCAGCGCGTGCAATTCACCAGCGACCTGCTGCCCGCCGACGTCCTCGGTGTTTCGATCTTCGACCGCGAAACCGCTTTATTTCGCTTTCAACAGGGGCCGATTTTCGCGCAACTCGTGCTCGCCGACGAAATCAACCGCGCCTCGCCAAAAGCGCAGAGCGCGCTGCTCGAGGCGATGGAGGAGCATCAGGTGACGCTCGACGGCCGCACGATGAGCCTGCCGGAGCCGTTCTTCGTCGTGGCGACGCAAAACCCGCAGGATCAGGCCGGCACCTTTCCGCTGCCCGATTCGCAGCTCGACCGCTTCTTGATGCGCGTGCACCTTGGCTACCCGGCGGCGCACGAGGAGCGCGCGCTGCTGAACGGCAGCGACCGCCGCGAACTTCTCGCCTCGCTCGTCGCCACGCTCGACGCCGGGCGGCTGCAGGCGCTGCAGCGGCGCGTCGCCGAGATCCATGCCGCTCCGGCACTGCTCGATTACCTGCAGGCGCTGGTCGCCTACTCACGCGATCGGCTGGGCTTGCCGCGCGGCTTGTCGCCGCGCGCCGCCATCGGCCTGCTGCGCGCCGCGCGCGCCTGGGCGCTGCTCGAGGGCCGAGCCGCGGTGATTCCGGAACACGTGCAGGCGGTGCTCGAGGCCGTCGTCGAACACCGGCTGCGCGAGCGCGACGGCGCCGCCGTGGCCGCCTCGCGGCTGATCGAGGCCGTCGCAATCCCTTGAGCCGATACAGGCACTGGCCGATCGCCGCCCTGCGCTCCTGGTCTGCGCGCCGGCACGGCCGCGATCTGCTGCCGCTCATCGTCGATCGGCGCCGCATCTATATCCTGCCGAGCGGCGCCGGCCTTGCGTTCGCGGCGCTGGTCGCCGTCATGTCGATCGCCGCCTTGAATTACGCGAGCAATCTCGGCCTCGCCTTCGCGTTCTTGCTCGCCGGCATCGGCCTCGTCGGCATGCATCACTGTCACCGCAATCTGCTCGGTCTGCACGTCGATGCGGATGCCGAGGCGGACGGCTTTGCCGGCGCGCCGCTGTATCGGCGCTGCACGCTCGCCAACGAGTCCGCGCTCGACCGCCATGACATCGAGATCCGCTGCGCGGCGGCGGGCGCGACGATCAGCCTGCCCGCCGGGGCGGCGCGTGCGCTGCAACTGCCATTGACGGAGTCGCGGCGCGGCATCAGGCACTACCGGCATTTCGAACTGCGCACGCGTTTTCCGTTCGGCTGGTTTCGCGCCTGGACCTACGTGCAGGCGCCGCTGACCGCATACGTCGCGCCGCGGCCCGTGGGCAGCCGCAGGCCGCCGGCCGCCGCCGCGGCTCGGTCGATGGCCGAGGCGGCGAACCGCGATCTCGCGGGCGATGCGGATTTCGCGGGTCTGCGCCCATACGCTCCGGGCATGGCGCTGAAGCACATGGCGTGGAAAGTGCTCGCCCGCGGCGGCGAAGCGGCGGTGCAGAGCTACGCCGGCGCAGCCGGCGAACCGCAATGGCTGGATTGGGACTGTCTCGGCGGGCTGCCGGCCGAAGAGCGCCTGTCTCAGCTCTGCCTGTGGGTCGTCGACAGCGACGCGCAGCGCCGCCCTTACGGTCTGCGCCTGCCCGGCCGCGAGATCGCGCCCGCCGCCGGCGCGCTGCATCGCCGCGCCTGCCTGCGTGCGCTGGCGGCGTTCGAGGACGGCGCAGAGCGGGGCATCTCTCGGCGGCCGTCGTGAGCGGCGCGCGCCCGCGCACTTTGGCACGGCGCGCCGCCGCGGCCGCGCCGCGCCTGCCGCTCGAGCGTCTGGCCTGGGCTGCCGCCTGCCTTGCGCTTGCGCTGGTTGCGCTCGCCGCGACGCTGCCCGGCTGGATTCTGATCACGATCGCGGCGGCGGCGGCGATCAGGCTGGGAGCTGCCGCCCGCGGCGGCGATGCACCGCCGGCGGCGCCGCGGGCGATCGTCGCCGTGTTTGCGATCGGCGCATTGCTCGTGCAGTTTCACACCGTCAACGGCCTTGCGGCCGGCACCGCACTGCTCGCCTTGACCGGTGGGCTGAAACTCCTCGAGACGCGCACGCGCCGCGACCTGTACGTCATCATCCTGATCGTCTACTTCCTGTGCCTCGCCGCGCTGCTCGCCGGCGAGTCATTCTGGCTGCTCGCCTATCTGCTCGGTGTCTGTTGGCTGACGACCGCGGCGGCGCTGCATCTCGCGGCGCTGCCCGGCGGACCCGCGGCGCGCGCCAGCCTGCGCTACGCGGCGAGGGCGATCGGCTATGCCGCGCCGATCGCGCTCGCGCTGTGGCTGTTCTTCCCGCGCTTCGCAGGGCCGCTGTGGCGGCTCGGCGGCGAGGCGCGCGGCGCGAGCAGCGGCCTCGGCGATACGCTCAGCCCGGGCGACATCGACGATTTGGCGATGTCGGACGACATCGCCTTTCGCGTACGCTTCCTCGGCGCCGCGCCGCCGCGGCGCGACCTGTATTGGCGTGGACCGGTACTCGACGACTTCGACGGCCGCACCTGGCGGCGCGACGATCGGAGCGCCATGGCCGCGCCGCCTGCGCTCGCCGGCGGCGCGACATACCGCTACCGCGTGAGCCTGGAGCCTTATCCGCACCGCTGGATCTATGCGCTCGACTGGCCGCTGAAATCGACTCTGGCCGGCGCGTTCTTGAGCGGCGACGACGTCTTGATGCGCCGGCTGCCGATGACCGGCCCGGTCGACGTCGTCGCGAGCTCGCGGATGCCGCTGCTCGCACAGCCGATTCTCGGCGCCGGCGCACGCCGGCGCGATAGCGCGTTGCCGGCGGGGAGCAATCCGCGCACGCGCAATCTGGCCGAGGCGCTGCGCCGCGCGCATCCTGCGGATCTTTCCCTCATCGAAGCGGTGCTCGCCATGTTTCACCGCGAGGCTTTTTTCTATACCTTGACGCCGCCGCCGCTCGGCCGCAACTCGATCGACGAATTTCTCTTCGACACGAAACGCGGCTTCTGCGGCCATTACGCATCGGCCTTCGCGGTGTTGATGCGCGCCGCGGGCATCCCGGCCCGGGTGGTCACAGGATACCTCGACGGCACGTTCAATCCCTATGCCGATTACTGGATCGTGCGCCAGAGCGACGCGCATGCCTGGGATGAAGTCTGGATCGACGGACGCGGCTGGCTGCGCGTCGATCCAACCGCCGCAATCGCGCCGCAGCGCATCGATCCGGGGCTGCGCGAAGGCTCCCTGGCGGGCGGCTCCCTCGCGCTCGCCCTGCGCCGCGATGCCCCGTGGTTCGCGGACTTGACGCTGCGCATCGACGCCCTGCGCCTGCTGTGGCGCGAGCGGGTGCTGCGCTACGACCGGGGCGCGCAGTTCGCGCTGCTCGCGCGGCTGCGGATCGGCGCGCCGGACTCCCAAAAGCTGCTGTTCGCGCTGGCCGCGGCGATGGCGCTCTGCTTCGCCTGGCTGAGCTGGCAGCTGCGACGCGCGCTCGCGCCGCGCCGGCGCCGCGACGCCCTGACGCGGAATTTCGAGATTCTCGCGGCGAAGCTCGCGGCGGTCGGCCTCGTGCGCCGTCCGCCGGAAGGCGCGGAAGCCTACGCCGAGCGCGTCGCCGCGGCGCGCCCGGATCTTGCCGCGACCGTGACTCGATTATGCCGGCAGTATTCGGCGTTGCGCTACGGCCGCGAGCGCGAGCGCGCGGCCGCGGCGCGCGGCTTGGCCGGATTCCGGGAGGCGGTGCGCGCCTTCAGGCCGAAGAAGTCTCGCGGGTCCTGAAAAATTCGATCTGCGGCCAGCGCTCCTCGATCAATTGCAAATTCACGCGTGTCGGCGCCAGATAAACCAGCTCGCCGGCATGATCCACCGCAAGGTTATCCTGCGCCCTGCCGCGAAACTCGGCCACGCGCTTCTCATCGGCGCTGCGCACCCAGCGGGCAGTGAAGACGTTGACCGGCTCGAACACGCACTGCACGCCGTATTCGTCCTGCAGCCGGAAGGCGACGACCTCGAACTGCAGCGGGCCGATCGCGCCGAGGATCAATTCGTTGTTGCGCAGCGGCTTGAACAATTGCGTCGCGCCCTCCTCGCATAACTGAGACAAGCCCTTTTGCAGAGCCTTCATGCGCAGCGGGTCCTTCAGGACGGCGCGCCGGAAGATCTCAGGCGCAAAATTCGGCACGCCGGTGAAATGCAGCGCCTCGCCTTCGCTGAAGGTATCGCCGATGTTGATGGTGCCGTGGTTGTGCAAGCCGATGATGTCGCCGGCGTACGCCTCCTCAGCGTGGCTGCGATCCGCCGCCAGGAAGGTCAGCGCGTCGGCGATCCGCACGCCCTTGGCGAGACGCACGTGATGCAGGCGCATGCCCTTGACGTAGCGGCCGGAGCAAAGGCGCATGAAGGCGATGCGGTCGCGGTGCCCGGGGTCCATGTTGGCCTGGATCTTGAAGACGAATCCGCTGAGCCGCGGCTCGTCAGCCGCAACCAGCCGCTGCAGCGCCGCGCGCGGCTGCGGCGCCGGCGCATGGGTGACGAACGCGCCGAGCAATTCGCGCACGCCGAAATTATTGACCGCCGAGCCGAACAGCACCGGGGTCTGTCGGGCGGCGCGATAGGCCGCCGGATCGAAGCTCGCGGTCGCGCCGCGCACCAAGTCGACCTCGTCGACGAACGCCGCGTAGCGCGCGCCGAGATACTGCCGCGCGGCGTCGCTCGCCAGGCCGTCGATCGTCTCGTGGCTGCCGGCGCGGCCCTTGCCGGCGGCGACGTACCGGTAGATGCGGTCTTCGAGCAGGTGGTAGACGCCCTGCAAGTCGCGGCCCATGCCGATCGGCCAGGTGAGCGGCGTGCACTCGATCTTCAGCACGCTCTCGATTTCATCAAACAACTCGATCGGCGCGCGGCCGTCGCGATCCAGCTTGTTGACGAAGGTCATGATCGGCGTTTCGCGCAGCCGGCAGACGTCCATCAGTTTGATCGTGCGCTCCTCGACGCCCTTGGCGCAGTCGATGACCATCAACGCCGAATCGACGGCCGTCAGGGTGCGATAGGTGTCCTCGGAGAAGTCCTCGTGGCCCGGCGTGTCGAGCAAATTGACGATGCAGCCGTCGAACGGAAACTGCATGACCGACGAAGTCACCGAGATGCCGCGCTGCTGCTCCAGGCGCATCCAATCGGAGGTCGCGTGGCGCGTCGCCTTGCGCCCCTTGACGGTGCCCGCCATTTGAATCGCGCCGCCGAACAGCAACAGCTTCTCGGTCAGCGTCGTCTTGCCGGCATCCGGATGCGAGATGATCGCAAACGTTCTCCGTCTGCCGATTTCCTCGGCGAGCGAGCCGCCCGGCGCGATCGCAAATCCTGCGCGCTGCGCGCCGCGCGCCGCGGGGCCTGCGGCGCTCTCTGCAAAGCGCGCCATTACACGGGTCGCCGCAGCACCGCCGCGTCTTCGCGACCGGCCGCAGCCTGGTAATAGCCGCGGCGAACGCCGACATGTTCGAAGCCGAGTGACAGGTACAGACGGCTCGCGATCGTATTCGACGGCCGCACCTCGAGGAACGCCTCGCGCATGCCCGCGGCGCTTGCCCGCTCGAGCAGATGCAGCATCAGCCGGCGTGCCAAGCCCCGGCGGCGATATTCATCGCTTATGCAGACGTTCAATATATGGGCCTCGCCGGCGCCGACCGACATGATGCCGTAGCCCGCCATGCTGCCGGCGACGTCGATCACGCGGCACACGTAGCCGACGCGCAGACAGTCGCGGAATATTCCCTCGCTCCACGGAAACTGGTATCCCGCATGCTCTATCGCGACGACGACCGGCACGTCGAGTTCATGCATCGCGCGAATCTGCGCCGCGACCGACAGTTCCTCGAGCTTGACGCTAGCCACGCGCGAGCGCCTCGCGGGCGAATTTCAAATCGTCCCAGGCCTTGCGCTTCTGGGCCGGCGTACGCAGCAGGTAAGCGGGGTGATAGGTGACGACCAGCGGCACACGCGCCTCGCCGAAGCGGTGCACCTGCTGGCGCAGACTGGCGAGCGGCGCGTCGCTGTTCAGTAAATTCTGCGCCGCGATGCGCCCGACGACCAGCACGATTTTCGGCCGCAGCAGGTCGATTTGACGGTGCAGGTACGGCAGGCATTCGGCGGCTTCCTCGCGCAGCGGATCGCGGTTTGCCGGCGGCCGGCATTTCAGCAAATTGGCGATATAGACCTGTTCGCGCGCCAAGCCGATGGCCCGCAGCATGGCGTTCAACAATTGCCCGGCGGGGCCGACGAACGGTTCGCCGCAGCGGTCCTCCTCGGCGCCCGGCGCCTCGCCGACGACCATCCATTCGGCGTGCCGGTCGCCAATGCCGAAGACCGTCTGCGTACGGCCGCGGCTCAGCGCGCAGCGCGTGCAAGTCCGCACCTGCCGTGCGAGCGTCTCCCAAGCCGCGGCGGTAACCTCGCCCGGCGGCGCGCCGGCGCCCGCCGGGCGGGCGCGCAATGCCCAGGAGTCGATTTGCATGGCCTGCAAATACGCGTTGCGCAGCGCCCGATTCATGCGCGCGTCGAGGCTCCCCGCGAGCGCCTGCGCAGCTTGCGGTACGCCCAGACCGACGGCGCCGACAAGGCGTAGCCGCCGAATCCGAGCAGCAGCGTGACCGGCGGCCAGACCGCCAGCAACACGAACGCCAAGGGCACGAACAGGATGTGCGTGAAGCGCACGCGCGCGCCAGCATCGATGTGTTTGAAGCTCTGGAACGAGAATCGGCTGATCATCAGCGCGCCGGCGCAGGCCGTGACCAGAAACGCGAACAGCAGCCCCGGCAGACCCATATTGGTGCGGTCGCTCGCAAGCCAGACGAAAGCCGCGACGATCGCCGCCGCCGAGGGGCTCGGCAGGCCCTCGAAATAGTTCTTGTCCTGAGTCGCGATCCGCGAATTGAAGCGGGCGAGGCGCAGGGCCGCCGCCGCGGCATAGAAAAAGCAGACCAGCCAGCCGAGCCGGCGCCACACGGGGCCGTATTCGGCGATGCGCGCGACGCCCCATTGATAGGTGACGATCGCCGGCGCGAGTCCGAAGGAAACCATGTCCGAGAGGCTGTCGTACTCCTTGCCGAAGGCGCTCTCGGTGTGCGTCCAGCGGGCCACCCGTCCGTCCAGGCCATCGAATATCATCGCGACGAATACCGCGACGCCGGCATTTTCGAAATGCCAATCGATCGCCGCGACGATCGCGTAGAAGCCCGCGAACAGCGCCCCGGTCGTCAGCAGATTCGGCAGCCAATAGACGCCGCGCCGCCGCCGCCGCAGCCGCGGCTGCGCCTCGCCGTCGCTGTCGTCGCTGTCGTCGCCGTCGTCGCCGTCGTCGCCGTCGTTCATGGGATCTTCGTTCATCGGCGCCCATGATACCAGGGGGCCTAATGTAAGATAGGCGGCCATGCGCCTGTCCCAATACCCGATTCTCACCCTCAAGGAGGACCCCGCCGACGCCGAGGTCGTCAGCCATCGCTTGATGCTGCGCGCCGGCATGATCCGCCGTCTGGCGGCCGGACTGTATACCTGGCTGCCGTTCGGCCTGCGAACCTTGCGCAAAGTCGAACGGATCATCCGCGAGGAGATGGACCGGGCGGGCGCGCTTGAACTGTCGATGCCCACCGTGCAGCCGGCGGAACTTTGGCAGGAATCGGGCCGCTGGAGCGAATTCGGCCCGGAATTGCTGCGCTTCAAGGATCGCCACGACCGCGATTTCGCGTATGGCCCGACCCACGAGGAAGTCATTACCGACATCGCGCGGCGCGAATTGCGCAGCTACCGCCAGTTGCCGGTGAATTTCTATCAGATCCAAGGCAAGTTCCGCGACGAGATCCGCCCGCGCTTCGGCGTCATGCGTGCGCGCGAATTCCTGATGAAGGACGCGTACTCGTTCCACATCGACGAGGCGAGCCTGGCCGAAGGCTATCGGCTGATGTTCGACGCTTACTCACGCATATTCACGCGGCTGGGATTGAAGTATCGGGCCGTGCAGGCGGACGGCGGCAGCATCGGCGGCAGCGCCTCGCAGGAGTTCCACGTGCTCGCCGACTCCGGCGAGGATGCGATCGCATTCTCGGACGGCGATGACTATGCGGCGAACCTCGAGATGGCGGCGGTGGCGGCGCCCACCGCGCCGGCGCCGGCGCCCGCCCGGGCGCTCGCCAAAGTGGCGACGCCGCAGGCGCGCACGATCGCCGATTTATCCGCCTTGCTCGGCGTCGCGCCCGCGCAATGCCTCAAGATGCTGTTGGTCGACGGCGCGGACGGCGGCGTGGTCGCGCTGCTGCTGCGCGGCGACCACGAATTGAATGCGCTTAAAGCGCAAAAACTGCCGGGCGTCGCCAGCCCCTTGCGCTTGGCGAGCGCCGAGCGCGTGCGCGCGTCCACGGGCTGCGAGCCGGGATTTCTCGGCCCGTTCGGCTTCACCGGCAAACTCTTCGCCGATCATGCGGCGGCGGCGCTCGCCGACTTCGTCTGCGGCGCCAACGAGAAGGATCAGCACTACAGCGGCGTGAACTGGGGCCGCGATCTCGCCGTGCCCGAGACGCGCGACATCCGCAATGCGGTCGCCGGCGACTTGAGCCCGACCGGCCGCGGCAGGCTGCAAATCGCCCGCGGCATCGAAGTCGGCCACATCTTCCAGCTCGGCCGCAAATACAGCGAAGCGATGCATGCCGCAGTTCTCGACGAACAGGGCAAGAGCGTGACGATGTACATGGGCTGCTACGGAATCGGCGTGACCCGCGTCGTCGCCGCGGCGATCGAACAGAATCACGACGCCAACGGCATCATTTGGCCGGAGGCGATCGCGCCGTTTCGAGCCGTGCTGGTGCCGATCAATTACCAAAAATCGCAGCGCCTTCGCGAGGCGGCGGACAGCTTGTACCGGGATTTGCTGGCAGCCGGCATCGACACGCTGCTCGACGACCGCGACCTGCGCGCCGGCGTCAAGTTCGCCGATTCGGAACTTCTCGGCATCCCGCACCGCATCGTCCTCGGCGAACGCGGGCTGGCGGAAGGCACTGTCGAGTACCGTCATCGCGGCGCGGCCGAATCGACGCAGATTCCGCTCGCCGATGCAGAGCGCTTCATCCGCGCTCGAACGGCGGCCTGAGGCGCCGCGGATGCGCCGCGCAGGGCAAGGAGGAAGCGCCGCGCATCTGGCCGGCGCTCTGCTGCTCGCGCTGGCCGCCGCCGGCGCCGCCCGCGCCGATCCAGCGAGCGATCCGGCGAGCGATCCGGCGTTGCGGGCGTTGCTGCAAAAGATCATTGCCAGTCCGCAGTGCTACACCGACCAATTCGACGCCGAGGTCTGGCACAAGAGCATGGAGCCGCGGCTACGGCCGTACGTGCGCTACTACGCCGAACGAATCAAGATTCTCGACGACGTCTACTGCGAAGCGAAGCGCGATCCGCGCCTGCCGTTACCCCCCGACTTGATTCTGGCGATGATCGCCGTGGAAAGCCGCTTCGACCGCTTCGCCGTGTCGAGCGTCGGCGCCGTCGGCTTGATGCAGGTCATGCCGTTCTGGCCGAAGAAACTCGGCGTCCAGAACCAGCTGGTGCGCGTCGATGCGAATATACGCATGGGTTGCGAAATCCTGCGCTACTACCTGCGCGCCGAGCACCGCGACTGGATCCGCGCGCTGGAGCGCTACAACGGCAGCGACGGCCGCATCGGCTATCCGCAACTGGTGATGGCGCGTTGGCGGCGCGCGTGGCGGTTCTAGTGCGGCCGGCGATGCGTCCGCGCAGCGTCGCGGCTACGGAGGCGCGGCCTGCGGAACCGCGGCGCGTTCGCTGTTCGCCAGCGCGACCGCCGCGTGCCGCTTCGCCTCGAGCGCGGCGATGCGCGCCCGCGTATACTGCTGCGCTCGCAGGTGCTCCTCGGCGTGTGCAATCGCCGCTTGCGCCGCTGCAAGATCGGCCGGCGAATGCACCGCCGCACCGGCGACGCGCGCCGCCTCGATCGCTTGGCGCGCATCGCTCATCTCTTGGACGGGCGCGCCGCGGCAGCCCGCGAGGCAGACGATACTCAGCAAAACTGCCAACAGTCGCGACATAAGCGAGGGCGACACTAACAACAGCGGCCACAGCCGTCAAACGGTCGGCCGCGACGGAATGCCGGGCGCGGCCGTCGGCAGCCGTTGCGCCGGCGCTGCAAGCGCCGCGAATGCGCCGCAAGAGGCCGAGAGATACCATGATGAACGAAATTCTGGTTCTGTATTATTCCCGCCAAGGGAGCACCGCCGCGTTGGCGCGCCAAGTCTGTCGCGGCATCGAGAGCGTGCACGGAATGCGCGCGAAACTGCGCACCGTGGCGGCTGTAAGCGCGACCATCGAACCCGCCGCCGCGAGCGTGCCGGAGGAGGGTCCGCCGTACGCGAATTACCAGGATCTCGAACAGTGCGCAGGCCTCGTGCTCGGCAGCCCGACGCGCTTCGGCCAGATGGCGGCGCCGTTGAAGTATTTCCTGGACGGCACGGGCGCCTTGTGGCTGTCGGGAGCGTTGGCGGGCAAACCGGCGGCGGTGTTCACCTCGACGCAGACCCTGCACGGCGGCCAGGAGTCGACGCTGCTCAGCATGATGCTGCCGCTGCTGCATCATGGGATGTATCTGGTCGGCCTGCCGTTCGGCGAAGCCGCTCTCGGCGCGACGCGCAGCGGCGGCACGCCGTACGGCGCGAGCCACGTCGCCGCGATCAGCGGCGTGGGCGAGCTTGCCGATGCCGAGGGCGAACTGGCGCGCGCCTTGGGTCTGCGGGTGGCCGCTTTGGCCGACCGGCTGCGCCGCAGTGCTTGATCGCGGCGCGGCGCGCGCCCGGCGCCTGACGATCGGCCTGTGGGCGGCGCTCGCCGCGAGTCTCCTCGCATGGATCGCAGCCGGCTACCCATGGCTGCTGTGCGCGCTCGCAGTACTGCCGCTGCTCGCGCCTTTGCGCGGCCTGCTGCTCGGCCGGCGCCACACCTACGCGTGGGCGACATTGTTTGCGATTCCCTATTTCGCGTTCGCCCTGACCGAACTGCTCGTCAATCCGGCCGCCCGCCTGGTCGCGGGGTTCAGCCTGTTGCTGGTATTCGCGTGGTTTTGCTCTATGGTCTTGTTTTTGCGGACTTCTCGAGCGCTTCGCGAATGAACGGCACGGTCAAGCGGCGCTGCGCGGCGAGCGAAGCGTCATCCAGCTCGTCGAGCACCGACAACAGCGAGGCCAGATCCCGCGGCGTGCGCCGCAGCAGGTACTCGGCGGTCTCCGCCGGCAGCTGCAGACCGCGGCGCAGCGCCCGCAATCGCAGCGCCTCGATGCGGCCGGCCTCGTCGAGCTCGCGGACGTGGAAGACCGCGCACGCGGCCGTGCGCGACCGCCAGTCCTCGAGGGCCCAGGCGAACCTGCGCGGCGCGGCGCGCGCCGCAAAAACCAAGCGGGTCGGTAAATCGGCGCAGGCGTTGAACAGCGCGAACAGGGTGCGCTCCCATTGGCGATCGCCGCAGACCGCATCGACGTCGTCGAGACAGAGCACGCCGGTATTCTCGAAGCCGCCGAGCACTTCCGACGGCAGCCGGCCGGCATCGCCCAGCGGCAGGTAGGCCGCGGACTTCGCGTCGGCACACATCGCCTGCAGCAAATGGGTCTTGCCGGCGCCGCGGGCGCCCCAAAGCCAGACGAGCTTGCCGCCGCCGCGCAGCGCCGACAGAATTTCCGCGTTGCCGCCGGTCACGAAGCTCGCGAAAGTCGCGCCGTCGCGCAGCTTGACGCCGAGCGCGAGCTGCCTCACGCCGCGGCGCTCATGCGGCCCCGCGCGCGCGCGCGGCGCGCCCGCCGTAGCTGAGGACGTAGTCGATGCCGCTAACGGCCGTCGTCGCCAGCACCAGCGCGCCGAGCAGCGTCTCGAACCACGCGGGCGGCAACGCGAATTCACGGCGCGCGACCACGCACAAGATGAACGTCAGCTGAAACAAGGTGTTGAGCTTGCTGACCGCCGTCGGCCGCATGCGCAGCGGACCGAACCACAATCGGTATGCGAGCGCACCGAGCACGATCGTCAGATCGCGCCCGACGACCGCCGCCGTCAACCAGAGCGGCACGCTGCCCTGGACGGTGAGCGTCACGAACACCGTCGCGACCAAGAGCTTGTCGGCGGACGGATCGAGCAGCGCGCCGAGATCGGTCTGCCAGCCGAATTGCTTGGCGAGAAAGCCGTCCGCCGCATCGGAGACCGCGGCGATGAAGAACAGCGCCAGCGCCGCCAGCCATTCGCGGTGCAGCAGCGCCGCGGCGATCGGCACGATCAGCAGGATCCTGAACAGACTGATCAGATTCGGTAATTGGCGCAGGGACACGGTCACGCGGGCAGGCGGCGCGCTAGCGGCGCAAATGAAAACGCAATATTTCGCCGGCGGCGGACGGCGTGTCCGCCGCCAGCGGTCCGTTCAGCGCGAGCGTACGCACGAGCGAAGTCGCGCCGCCGCGCACGCCGACCCGGAACGCGACCGCATCGCCGTGCAGCCCGAGCACGGCGACGCCCGCAACGATCGTCAAGGAATCCAGATAATGCTGCACCCTGGCGTAATCGCCGACGCTGCCGATGCCGCCGATCTCGACGTCGACCGGCGCGACGCCGCCGCTGACCGCGAAGACGGCGGCGTAGGTATCCGCAGCGAGGTTCACTCCACCGGCGGCGCCCGCGACCGCACCGCTCTCTGCCTGATAGAGCTGCAGCCACTGTACGCCCGCAGCCGCGCCGGACGGCGCGCCGGCGCCGACGGACGCATGGCCGATCAGAACGCCGTCGCCGCCCAGACGGTTCGCAATCGCCTGCAGCGTCGCCGGCGCCGCGTGCATGACGGCGTTGTAGTCGAGCCGGTTGTCCTGCAGCTGCTGCGCGCTCGGCCAGAGCAGTTCAATGCCGCGCAGGTCGGCCTGCGCATCGATCTGCGCTTTCAAGTCCGAGGAATCGTCGCCGGTGACGACGCTGCCGGTTTGCGCCCCGTTCTGCACGGTCAGCCAAATGAACGTCGCCGGCCGCGTACGGCCCCACACCGGCTCGCCGTTGGCACCCAGCCAGCGCTCGATGGCGGCGCCGTCGAATGCCGCCCACAGCCGGCCGTCCGGGGCATAGCGGTATTCCTGCACATAGCGCGTGGCGCCGTCGACCAGCGGGGCGAGCACCGCATCCGCGCCGGCCGATAGCTTGCCGGTCGCGCGCACCAGCACGATCTTCATCGCCGCCTGGAAGCCCGAGCCGCGATTGGCCGCGGAGCGGTCGGCGACCGGCACGGTCACCTGATAGACGTTCATGTCGCTCGCCGCGCGCAGCGGTTGTGCAGCCAGCAGAGCGCCCGCCAGGCAAGCAAAGGAGAATAAGCGCAGCGTTCGAGCCGCCAAGGGCGTTGCAGTCGGTGTCATGGCTTTCTTATCGCGCGTCAGTCTGTGAACCCTCGTGTAAAATACCACAGCCTGCCGACCCGCCGCGTCGGCCCAGCCGCTGCCGGAAGGAAATCTATGACAGAGCGATCGCCCGTGACCTATCGACAGGCCGGCGTCGACATCGATGCCGGCGAGGAACTCGTCGAGCGCATCAAACCGCGGGTGCGGCGTACGCTTCGCCCGGAAGTGCTCGGCGGTATCGGCGGCTTCGGCGCGCTCGTCGAGGTGCCGCTCGATCGATACCGCAAGCCGGTGCTGGTCGCCGGCACCGACGGCGTCGGCACCAAGCTGCGTCTGGCGATCGATTACGGCCGGCCGGATACCGTCGGCATCGATCTCGTGGCGATGTGCGCGAACGATGTCGTCGTGCAAGGCGCCGAGCCGCTGTTCTTTCTCGATTACTACGCGACCGGCAAGCTCGACGTGGACGTCGGCGAGCGGCTGATCTGCGGGATCGCCGAGGGCTGCGTGCAGGCGGGCTGCGCGCTGGTCGGCGGCGAAACCGCGGAAATGCCCGGCATGTACCGCGGCGGCGACTATGATTTGGCGGGCTTTTGCGTCGGCATCGTCGAGAAGGAGGCGATCATCGACGGCTCGTCGACGCGCGCCGGCGACGCGGTCATCGGTCTCGCCTCCTCGGGCGCGCATTCGAACGGCTTTTCGCTGATCCGCAAGATAATCGCGACCAGCGGCGCGGATCCGCAGGCGCTCCTCGACGGCATCGCCCTGATCGACCGGCTGATGACGCCGACGCGCATCTACGTCAAGCCGCTGCTCGATCTGCTCGGCCGGGTCCGCGTGCGCGGGCTCGCGCACATCACCGGCGGCGGGCTCGTCGATAACATCCCGCGCGTGATCCCGCCCGGCCTGGAAGTGATTCTCGAGCGCGCCGCGTGGCCGCGCCCGCCGCTGTTCGAATGGCTGCAGAAGAACGGCGACGTCGACGAAGCCGAGATGCTGCGCGTCTTCAACTGCGGCATCGGCATGACGGTCCAGGTCGCCGCCGGCGATGCCGACCGGACGCTCGCGGCCCTCGCGGCCACGGGCGAGACCGCCACGGTGATCGGCGCCGTGCAGAGCGGCAACCGCGGCGTCGTGATCGCATGAGCGGCGCGGCAGAGCGGCGGCCGATCGTGGTTCTGATCTCCGGACGCGGCAGCAACATGCGCGCGCTGATAGACGCCAGCGGCGCGCCGGGCTCGACCTATGCGGTCGCGGCGGTGCTCGCCGATCAGGCCGGCGCGCCCGGCCTGGCGGCGGCGCGCAATCTAGGAGTCGAGGCGCAGGCGCTCGCAGCCGACGGCGCCGGCGACCGCCTCGCCTACGACCGGCGGCTCGCCGCGGCGGTCGCCCGCTACTCGCCGACGCTGGTGGTGCTCGCGGGGTTCATGCGCATCCTCTCGGCGCCGTTCGTCGCGGCATATACCGGCCGCATCCTCAACATCCACCCGTCCTTGCTGCCGAAATACCCGGGCCTGCACACGCATCGGCGCGTGCTCGCGGCCCGCGACGGCGCGCACGGCGCGACCGTGCACTTCGTGACCTCGGATCTCGATGCGGGGCCTGCGGTGATTCAAGGACGCATCGAGGTCGCCGCCGGCGACGATGAAACGCGGCTCGGCGCGCGCGTGCGGGCGGTGGAACACCGCATCCTGCCGCTCGCCGTCGGCTGGTTCTGCGGCGGCCGCCTGGCCTGCCGCGACGGCAAGGCCTGGTTCGACGGCAAGGCGCTCGACAGCCCCCTGCTATTGCCCGCCGTCGTGAGCGCATGATGCGGCCGGCGTGCGCGCGAATTGCGACCGCGTTGCTGATCGCTGCCGGCCTCGCGTCGGCGGCCACGGGCGATGAGGCGGCCATCGAGCCGTTCTCCGCGCACTACCTGGCGCAATGGAAGGACATCAGCGTCGCCAGCAGCGATCTGGTGTTGAGGCGCGCAGCCGGCACCGACCGCTGGGTGTATACCTGGCGCACCAGCGCGCGCGGCATATTCCGCCTCTTCTACCGGCACGACGTCGTGCAGACCAGCTGGTTTAGCGTGCGCGGCGCCCTGGTCCGGCCGCGCAAATACCAGGCCGTGGACGGCGCTTCGCGCTTGAGCGTGCGCTTCGATTGGGGCGCCGGCCGGGTCCGCGGCGCGGTCGCCGGCAAGCCGCTTGATCTTGCGGTGCAGGGGGGCACGCAGGACATCATGTCGATTCAAGTGCAGGTCATGCTGGACCTGCAGCGCGGCGATCTGCCGGCGAAGTTCTGGATACTCGACAAGGACAAAATCAAGGACTTCGAATACACGCGCGAGGGCGAGGCGAGGCTGCGCACCGAACTCGGCGAACTCGACACCGTCATCGTCGCCAGCCGGCGCGTCGGCGACAGCCGCGTGCTGCGCATGTGGTTCGCGCCGTCGCTGCATTACGTGCCGGTGCAGGCCGAGCGCACACGCGACGGCAAGCTGGAATTCGCGATGCGCATACAGAAGCTGCAGCGCTGAGGGCCTCACGCCGCGCGCCGCCAAGCTCAGGTCTTCGGCAGGGTCACGCCGCGCTGGCCTTGGTATTTGCCGCCGCGGTCGCGGTACGAGGTTTCGCAGACCTCGTCGGATTCGAAAAACAGCATCTGCGCGACGCCCTCGTTCGCATAGATCTTCGCCGGCAGCGGCGTGGTATTGGAAAACTCCAGCGTCACGTGCCCCTCCCACTCCGGCTCGAGCGGCGTGACGTTGACGATGATGCCGCAGCGCGCGTACGTCGACTTGCCGAGACAGACGGTGAGCACGCTGCGCGGGATGCGCAAGAACTCGACCGTGCTCGCGAGCGCGAACGAATTCGGCGGGATGATGCAGACCGGCCCCCTGAAATCGACGAAGGATTTCTCGTCGAAGTTCTTCGGATCGACGATCGTCGAATTGATGTTCGTGAATATCTTGAATTCGTCCGCGCAACGCACGTCGTAGCCGTAGCTCGATGTGCCGTAGGAGACGATCTTGCGTCCGTCGGCGATGCGCACCTGCTGTGCACTATAGGGCTCGATCATGCCCTTCTCCGCCATGCGGCGGATCCAGCGGTCGCTCTTGATGCTCATCAGCTCGCTTCGATCGTGATCTTCGGGAAGGCCCGGCTGTAGTCTTTGTTCAGCCGCGACAGCCGCGCCGCGGTGCGGCGCGCCATTTGCAGATAGGCGAGCGCCCTCGGGCTGCCGGGTTCGGCGATCACCGTCGGCGTGCCGCCGTCGGCGTCCTCGCGGATGCGCATGTCGAGCGGCAATTCGCCGAGCAGCGTGACGCCGTAGTCCGCCGCCATCCTGGCGCCGCCGCCGCTGCCGAACAAGTGCTCCGCGTGGCCGCACTGCGTGCACACGTGAACGCTCATGTTCTCGACGACGCCGAGCACGCGGACGTCGACTTTCTCAAACATCTTCAAACCCTTACGCGCATCGAGCAGGGCAATGTCCTGCGGCGTCGTGACGATCACCGCGCCGCTGACCGGCACCCGCTGCGCGAGAGTCAGTTGAATGTCGCCGGTGCCGGGCGGCATGTCGACGACCAGATAATCGAGATCGCCCCAATCGGTGTCCGCGAGCAGCTGCGAGAGCGCCTGCGTCACCATCGGGCCGCGCCACACCATCGGCTGCTCGGCATCGATCATGAAGCCGATCGACATGACCTTGACGCCGTGCGCCGCCGGCGGGCTCAAGCGCTTGCCGTCGGTGCTGGTCGGCCGTTGCCCGACGAGGCCCATCATCAGCGGCTGGCTGGGGCCGTAGATGTCCGCATCCAGAAGCCCGACTCTGGCGCCCTGCACCGCCCAGGCGAGCGCCAGATTGGCGGCAGTGGTGGATTTGCCGACACCGCCCTTGCCGGAGGCGACCGCGACGATATTCTTGACGCCCCCCAAGGGCTTCAGGGTCTTCTGCACGGCGTGCGGCGTGACTTGCGAGTGCAGCACGAGCTCGAGCGAGGCGCCGTTCAGCGCGGGATCGAGGTGCGCGCGCAGGGCGGGCAACAGCTCCTGACGGTAATCGGCGCACGGAAAGCCGAAATTCAGCGTCACGGTCATAATACCGTCCCGGGCTTGGACCGCGCCGACCGCCCGAGCTTCGTCGAGCGTGCAGCCCAGGTAAGGGTCGGGGTAGGAGGCGAGCAAAGCGCGAGCGGCGGATTCGGCGGCGGCGGCTTGATTCATAGGGGGCGCGATTGTACCGCAGCGCGCGGACAAGCGCGTACGGTATGGCATAATTGCAAGGTGGAGCTTGAAAGTACCGAATGACCCTCTTTGCAAATTACCGTGCCGACCGGCTCATCGCCGACATCAAGTCGAGCGGCAATCCGACGGGTCCCGAGGCCCAGAAGGCCCTGGCGAAGCTCGCAACGCTCGGCGCCAACGCGATCGAGCCGCTGGTCGAGGCGCTGACCTCGGCGGACAAGCGCGAGACGCTTGCCTACGTGGAAGTGCTCTCGCAGTTGATCGACACCAAGACGCTGCCGCAGATCCTCAAGGCCATGGCGGAGGCGAACGGTCGCGCGGTCGCCGGCATCGCCTGGGCGCTGTCCTCGAGCCGCGGTTATCCACCGAGCGCGCTGCTCGACGCCCTGTCCAAATCAGCGGTGCCCAAGCAGGCGATGCTGGACGTCATCGCGGCGCAAAAAAGCCGCTTTACGGTCCGCGAGCTGTTGAATGCCGCATATACGCTCGAGCCGAGCGAACGCGCCGGCGTGTTCAAGATCATCGGCGAGATCGCCGATGCGTCGTCGGTCGACGAATTGCTGGCGCGCATCGAGGGAAAAGACCCCGTCATACGCCTGCACATCATCAACGTGCTGGCCAATTTCAACACGCCGAAGGTGCAGGCGGCGCTGCAGAATCAACTCAAGGACAGCGGCAAGTTCATCCGCTCCGCGGCGCTCTCCGCGCTTGCGCGGATGGACGGCCCGGTCGACCTGCCGCTGCTCTGCGGGATGCTGCGCGACCCGGAGATCGACGTCCAGAACAAGGCGGTCGACGTGATCGTGCGCGCCAACCACCCGGAAACGATCAAGTACCTGGTGGACGTATTGAAGGACGAGAACGAGTACGCACGCCGCGCCGCCGTCGAAGTCCTGAACGAGGTCGGCACCTCCAAGTCGGTCAAGTACCTGCTCGAGGTGATCGCCGACAGCGACTGGTGGGTGCGGACACGCGCCGCCGACGCGCTCGGCAAGATCGGCGGCCCGCGCGTCGTCGAGGCGGTGCTCGAACTGGTCAAGGACGACAATCAGGACATCCGCCGCGCTGCAATCGAGATCCTCAATCAGACCAAGGATGAGCGCGCGGTCGCGCAATTGATCGAGGCGACCCGCGACCGCGACTGGTGGGTCAGCGAGCGCGCCGTGGATGCGCTCGCCGAGATCGGCAGCACCAAGGCGGTGCCGCGCCTGGTCGAAATGTTGAGCGCCGGCGAACCGAAGAGTCTGCCGACCGTGATCCGCGCGCTCGGCAAGGTCGGCGACCAGAAGAACATCGAACACCTTCTGCCCCTGCTGCAGCGTTCCGAAGCCCAGATCAAGGTGGAGGCCGCCGCCGCTCTGGCGAAACTCTCCGATGAACGCCGTGCGAACACGATCCGCATGCGCCTGCAGGCGACCGCCAATTCCGGCGACGCCGCGGTCACCAGTGCCCTCGAGCACGCGATCACGGCGCTCGACAATCGCTTCTCCACTCAGCAGATCGCGGCCAATCAGCGCGCCGCGAAGATGCAGGAGCCGGCGAAGACGCTGCTGATCGAGAACCAGGAGATCTCGAGCATCATCAAGCAGGATGAGATGCAGTCGGCCCGCCTCGACATCGCCACCCTGACGCCCGGCGACATCATCGAGGGGCGCTACAAGTACATCGAGAAGATCGGCAAGGGCGCATTCGGCACCGTTCTGCTGATGGAGGACACCATCGTCGAGGAACGCTTGATCCTGAAGTTCCTGAACCCGAACGTCTCCACCGACGAGGAGATGATGAAGCGTTTTGTGCACGAATTGCGCTACAGCCGCAAGATCACCCATAAAAACGTCATCCGCATCTACGATTTCCTGTACATCCGCGGCAATTACGCCATTTCGATGGAGTATTTCCCCTCGCATACCCTGGGCGGCGAAATCATCAACGAAAAGCCCGTGTCGCTGAAGCGCGCGGTCAAGTTCGGCATCGATATCGCGACCGGCATGGCGGTCGCCCACCAGGTCGGTATTGTGCACCGCGACCTGAAACCGGCAAACGTCTTGATCGACGGCGAGGGCTTGCTGAAGATCGTCGACTTTGGCGTGGCCGCGGCGCAAAGCCAGGGCGATACGCAGCTGACCAAGACCGGCTACGTGATTGGCTCGCCGAAATACATGGCGCCGGAACAGATTCTCGGCAAGAAAGTCGATGCGCGCGCCGACATCTACAGTCTCGGCGTCATTCTCTACGAACTGTTCTGCGGCGTGCCCCCCTACACCCGCGGCGATCACATGTCCGTGATGTACCAGCACGTCCAAGGCAAGGCCCGCCCGCCGATCGAGCTGAACAAGGATCTGCCGCGGTCGCTCAACGATCTGGTCGTCCAATGCATGTCGCTGGACAAGAACAAGCGCGTGCAGACGATGGACGAACTGCGCACGGCCCTGGAAGCGTTCCTCTAGGGCGCCTGCGGGCCGTCCCCTTGACGGACCTCACGTTTATCGCCCTTCCCCGGGCCAAATACTCGAAAATCCAGTCGGTTACGGGTAGCCTTGCGGATTATGGCAAGAATCGACGCATTCCTGAAGCTCGGTTTGGCGCAAGGCTGTTCGGACCTGCACCTCGCGGTCGGCGTGCCGCCGATGCTGCGTATGCACGGCGACCTGCTGCCGATCAAGTTCCGCGACCTCGGCGCAGCCGAACTCGAAGCCTATGTCACCGAGGTCTTGACCGAGTCGCAACGCGCGCATCTGCAGGCGGGCAACGACCTGGATTTCTCCTATGTCTCGGGGGAAGGCGGCCGCTTTAGGGTCAACGTGTTCCGCAAGGAGACCGGCATCGGCGCGGCGTTTCGCTCCATTCCGCTGCAGATGCCGAGCATCGATCAGCTCGGCTTGCCGCCGATCGTGCGCAAATTGTGCGACTACCACCAGGGCATGATCCTGGTCACCGGCTCCACCGGAACCGGCAAGTCGACGACGCTCGCGGCGATGATCGATCATCTTAACTCGACGCGCGCGCTGAACATCATCAGCCTGGAGGATCCGATCGAGTTTGTTCACCGCAGCAAGTCGAGCCAGGTCATCCAGCGCGAGCTCGGCACGCATTTGCCCTCGTTCGCCGAAGGGGTGCGCGCGGCGATGCGCGAAGACCCCGACGTCATTCTGGTCGGCGAGCTGCGCGACGCGGAAACCATCTCGATGGCGATGACCGCGGCCGAGACCGGGCACCTCGTGCTCGGCACGCTGCACACCACCAGCGCGACCAAGACGATCGACCGCATCATCGACGCGCTGCCGACCGAGGAGCGCGAACAGACCAAGAGCTTCCTGTCGCAGAGCCTGATCGCGGTGATCACGCAGGTGCTGGTCAAGAGCCCCGACCAACGGGCGCGGCGCGCGGTGTGCGAAATCATGATCGTCACCAAGGCGATCGCCAAGCTGATCATGACGGATCAATCGCACCAGATTCCGAGCCAGCTGCAGATGGGCAGGGACTACGGCATGCAGCTGATGGACCAGGCGCTGCTCGCGGCGATCACCGCCAAGGAAGTCGACCCCGACGACGCCTACGGCTACACGCTCGACAAGCGTCAATTCCAGCGCTTCACGACCGAGGCAGCGAACATTCCGAAAGCCGAGCCGGCCGGCAGCGCCTGAAGACCGGCATGGCCGCCATCGACAGCTATTTGAAGCGGCTGCTGGAGCGTAACGGCTCCGACCTGCATTTTCTCGCCGGCGATCCGCCGCGGGTGCGCCTCTACGGCGAACTGCAATCCTTGGATTCGCAGCCGCTGGCCGCCGAATTGGTCAAGACGGCGCTCTACGAGATCATGCCGAAGCTCGCGATCCGGCGCTACGAAGCGAAGGACGGCACGGATTTCGCGTACAGCATGCCGGGCATCGCCCGCTTCCGCGTCAACGTTATGCGCCAGCTGAACGGCATGGGCGCGGTGTTCCGCGCGATCCCTTCGACCGCGCGCACCATGGACGAACTCGCGCTGCCGCCGGCGGTGCGCAGTTTGGGACAGGTGAACAACGGCCTGATCCTCGTGACCGGCAAGACCGGCTCGGGAAAATCGACGACGCTCGCGGCAATGATCGACGACGTCAATACACGCGTTAAGGGGCACATCCTGACGATCGAGGACCCGATCGAGTTCGTGCACGTGCGCAAGAGCTGTCTGATCAGCCAGCGTGAAATCGGCGTGCACGCCACTTCCTTCTCTTCGGCGCTGCTGTCGGCGTTGCGCGAAGATCCGGATGTGATCCTGGTCGGCGAATTGCGCGACCTGGAGACGATGAGCATCGCGGTCACGGCGGCGGAAATGGGCATCCTGGTCATGGGCACGCTGCACACCAACGGCGCCGCCGCCACCGTCGATCGCATGGTCAACGCCTTTCCCGCGGACAAGCAATCGCACGTGCGCACGATGCTGTCGACGAGCCTGCGCGGAGTCGTGTCGCAACAGCTGATACCGCGCGCCGACAAGCAGGGTCGCGTCGCCGCGATGGAGATTCTGATCAACACGTCGGCGGTCGCCAATTTGATCCGCCAGGGGAAAATGGATCAGCTGGAGAACGCGATGCAAAGCGGCTCCTCCTTCGGCATGCGCACGATGGACTCGGCGATTCAGCAGCTGCTCGATCAGCGCCAGATCACCGGCAAGGACGCGTTCAAGAAAGCGATCAACAAGGCGAAATTCGAGCAGTACCGCGAAGCCTCCTGAAGCCGCCTGCGACCGCCGCCGCAGGGCGCCGGCCGCGCACCGCGCGGCCGGCGCATGGCATAATTTGCGCCTATGACTCGAAAACGCCGGATTCTCGTCACCAGCGCCTTGCCGTATGCGAACGGCCCGATTCACCTCGGCTACGCCCTCGAAGCCGTGCAAACGGACATCTGGGCGCGCTTCCAAAGGCTGCGCGGCCACGAGTGCCATTACGTGTGCGCCGACGACACGCACGGTACGCCGATCATGCTCAAGGCCCAGGCAGAGGGAATCAGCGCAGAGCAGCTGATCGAGCAGGTCCACGCCGAGCACCGGCGCGATCTGGCCGGCCTGCTGATCGGCCTCGACAATTTCGGCTCGACGCACTCGCCGCAGACCCAGGCGCTGTGCGAGCGCACCTACTGCGCGCTGCAGGCCGCCGGCTACATCGCCGAGCGCAGAATTAAGCAGGCGTTCGACCTGCAGGCGAACATGTTTCTGCCGGACCGCTACGTCAGGGGCAGCTGCCCGAACTGCGGCGCCGCCGATCAGTACGGCGACAGCTGCGAGGTCTGCGGCGCCACCTACACGCCCGCGGACCTGAAGGATCCGATCTCCGTGGTCAGCGGCACGCCGCCGGTGGAACGCGAGTCGGAGCATTATTTCTTCCGCTTGAGCGCCTTCGAGGAGAGCTTGAAGTCCTGGGTGGGCGGCGGCGCGGTTCAGCAGAGCGTCGCCCACAAGCTGCAGGAGTGGTTCACGCAGGGGCTCAAGGATTGGGACATCTCCCGCGACGCCCCCTACTTCGGCTTCGAGATTCCCGGCGCGCCGGGCAAATACTTCTACGTCTGGTTCGATGCGCCGATCGGCTATCTCGGCAGCTTCACGCAGCTCTGCGCGCGCACGCCGCTGCTGTTCGACGACTTCTTCGCAGCCGACTCGCGCGCCGAGCTGCACCACTTCATCGGCAAGGACATTCTGTACTTCCACGCACTTTTCTGGCCCGCCGTCCTGCAGGGCGCCGGCATGCGCCGGCCGAGCGGCGTGCACGCGCACGGCTTCCTGACGATCAACGGTCAGAAGATGTCCAAATCCCGCGGTACGTTCATCACCGCGCAGCGCTATCTGCAGAGTTTCCCACCCGAATATCTGCGCTATTACTTCGCCGCCAAGCTCGGCCCCGGCATCGACGACATGGATTTGAATCTGGACGAATTCGCCGCCCGCCTGAACGCCGACATCGTCGGCAAGCTCGTCAACATTGCGAGCCGTTGCGCCGGCTTCGTCGCCAAGAGCGCAGCCGGCCGGCTCGCCGCGGCGCTGCCGGAGCCGCAGTTGTTCGCCGCGTTCGCGGCCGCGGGCGATGCGCTCGCCGCCGCCTACGAAGGGCGCGATTATGCCGGCGCAATGCGCGAAATCATGGCGCTCGCCGATCGGGCGAACCAGTATATCGATCGACACAAGCCCTGGCTGCTCGCCAAGCAAGCCGACCGCGCCGCCGAGGTGCAGGGGATCTGCACGCAGGGATTGAATCTGTTTCGCACGCTGATGATCTACCTGAAGCCGGTCCTGCCGGCGATGGCCGGCATGGCCGAGCGCTTCTTCGAGGAAAAGGAATGGACTTGGGACGATGCGGCCAAACCGTTGCTCGCCGCGCCGATCCGCGCCTATGAACCGCTCGCGCTGCGCTTGGACCCGGCCGCCGTCCGACGGCTCATCGAGCCCGAGGCGGCCGGCGCAGCGGCGCCAGCGCCTGCTACGGCAGCCGCGGCCACGTTGTCGATCGATGAATTTGCGCGCCTCGACCTGCGCGTCGCGCGGATCATCGCCGCCGAGCTCGTCGCCGGGGCCGACAAGCTGTTGAAGCTGCGCGTCGATCTCGGCGAACTCGGCGAGCGCGACGTGTTCGCCGGCATCCGCGCCGCATACGAGCCGCAAAACCTGCTCGGCCGACTGACCGTGGTCGCCGCCAATCTCGCGCCGCGCAAGATGCGCTTCGGCGTCTCGCAAGCCATGGTGCTCGCCGCGGGTCCCGGCGGCCGGGAGGTATTCCTGTTGTCGGCCGACGCGGGCGCCGCTCCCGGCATGCGCGTCAAATGAGATGAACGGCGTGCCGGCGGAGGTATCGGCTGCGCAAATCGACGCGTTATTGCCGCAGACGCAATGCACGCGCTGCGGCTATGCGGGATGCGCGCCGTATGCCGCGGCGATCGCCGCGCGGCAAGCGGACATCGACCGCTGTCCGCCCGGCGGCCGCGCGACGATACAGGCATTGGCGCATTTACTCGACATGGAGCCGCGACCGCTGAATCCGGCGTACGGCGTGGAGAAGCCGCCGCAGGTGGCGTTCATCGACGAAATGCGCTGCATCGGCTGCGCGAAATGCCTGCCGCCGTGCCCGGTCGATGCGATCGTCGGCGCGGCGAAATACCTGCACAGCGTATTGACCGAGCGCTGCACGGGATGCGAGCTGTGCGTCGCACCCTGCCCGGTCGACTGCATCGAGATGCGCCCGGCGCCCGCGCAGGCGGCGAACGATGCCGCGCTGAACCGCCGGCGGTTCGCCGCGCATACCGCGAGACTCGCACTGCGCAACGAGGAGAGGCTGCGGCAGATCGCCGCACAGAAGGCGCTGGCGCCGCGCTCGACGGCAGGCTCGCGATGAGCGCGGCGGCACGATGAACGCAGCCAAGCGCCACGCGATATTCACGCGCTGGCGCCGGGCGAATCCCGCGCCGCGCGGCGAACTCGTCTTCAAGACGCCGTTCGAACTGCTGATTGCGGTGATCCTCTCCGCGCAGGCGACCGACAAGAGCGTCAACAAGGCGACCGCGCGCCTGTTCCGCGATGCCGACACGCCGGCCGCGATTCTTGCGCTCGGCGTGCGCGGATTGTCGGCCTATATCCGGTCGATCGGCCTTTATAACAGCAAGGCGAAGCACATCATCGCCGCCTGCCGCATGCTGCTCGAGCGGCATGCGGGGCAGGTGCCGGCGAGCCGCGATGCGCTCGAACAATTGCCGGGCGTCGGCCGCAAAACCGCGAACGTGGTGTTGAACACGGCCTTCGGGGAGCCGGTGATCGCGGTCGATACGCACATTTTCCGCGTCGCCAACCGCACACGGCTCGCCGCCGGCCGCACGCCGCGCGCCGTCGAAGACAAGCTGTCGAAGCTCGTGCCCGCGGAATTCCGCCGCGACGCGCATCACTGGCTGATCCTGCACGGCCGCTACGTCTGCAGGGCGCGCAAACCGGATTGCCCCGTGTGCCTGATCCGCGACCTTTGCGAATATCGCGCCAAGACCCCGGGCGATGCCCCATGAATCCGTTTGCGGCCTATTCGCGCGAGCAGCTGCGCCGGGCATACACCGAGGCGTGGTCGAAGCGCCGCGCCGGCGCGCCGCTCGCACCGCTGCAGTCGATGATCGCCGACGTCGTCGAGATGCACCCGGAATATCAGGGCCTCGTCCAGGATGCCCACGCCGCGCTGACCGCGGGCGGGGACGCCGCGGGCGCGCGCGAAAACCCGTTTCTGCACATGGGCCTGCATTTGGCCGTGGGCGAACAACTGTCGATCGATCGACCGCCGGGCGTGCGCGCGCTGCACCGCCAGTTGCTCGCCGCCTGCGGCGATCCCCACGCCGCCCTGCACGCGCTGATGCAGGCGCTCGGCGAAACCTTGTGGGAGGCCGAGCGGCGCGGCGCGGCGCCGGACGAGCGGCATTACTTGGAACTCGCGCGGCGCAACCTCGGCCGGGCTCCTTCGCGGCGCGGCTAGGCCGCGCGGCGCGCCTTCAGCGCTTCGGGACGTAAAGGTCGGTCAAGGTTCCCTCGAACGCTTCGGCCGACATGGCGAGCGTTTCGGAAAGCGTCGGATGCGCGTGCACGGTCAAGGCGATGTCGGCCGCATCGGCGCCCATCTCGATCGCCAGCCCGAGCTCGGCGATCAGTTCGCCGGCGTTCGTGCCGACGATGCCGCCGCCGATCACGCGGCGCGTGGCCTTGTCGAACAATATCTTCGTGAAGCCCTCATCGCGATTGATCGCGAGCGAGCGGCCGCTCGCCGCCCACGGGAACAAGCCCTTGCCGTAGGCGAGTCCGCGCGCCTTCGCCTCGCTCTCGGTCACGCCTACCCAGGCGATTTCTGGGTCCGTGTACGCGACCGACGGAATGCAGCGCGCGTCGAACGCGGCCTTGCGGCCGGCCGCAACCTCCGCCGCCACCTTGGCTTCGTGCGTCGCCTTGTGCGCGAGCATCGGCGGTCCGGCGATGTCGCCGATCGCGAAGATATGCGCGATGTTGCTGCGCATCTGCTTGTCGACCGCGATCACTCCGCGCGCATCGACGTTTACGCCGGCGGCCGCGGCGCCGATCGCATTGCCGTTCGCGCTGCGGCCGACCGCGACCAGCACGCGGTCGAAATCCTGCGGCTGCGGCGCGCCGGGCCCCTCGAAGCTGACGCGCAGCGCCTCCGGCCGCGCCTCGAGCGCGCTCACTCTGCTGCCGAGCAGGATGGATTGGTAGCGCTTTTCGATGCGCTTGTGCAGCGGCCGCACGAGGTCCGGATCGGCGCCGGGCATCAGTACATCCGCCAGTTCGACGACGCTGACGCGAGCGCCCAATGCATCGTACACGCACGCCATCTCCAGGCCGATGATGCCGCCGCCTATGACCAGCAGGCGCCTGCAGTCGGCGGGTAATTCGAGCGCGCCGCTCGAATCGATGACGCGCGGATCCTCCGCCAAGCCGGGCAAGCGCACGGCTTCCGAACCCGCGGCGATGATGCACTGCTTGAAGTCGATGCGCCGCGCGCCCGTCTCGGTCTCGACCTGCAGGGTATGCGGTCCGACGAATTTACCGGTGCCGCGCAGAATGTCGACTTTGCGCTGCTTGGCGAGCAGCGTAAGACCGTTCGTCAATTTGCCGACGACGCGATTCTTCCACGCCCGCAGGCGATCGAAATCGATCGTCGGCGGCCCAAACGCGATCCCGCAGGCCGCCATCGATTCGGCCTCCTCGACGACCTTCGCGGCATGCAGCAACGCCTTCGACGGGATGCAGCCGACATTCAGGCAGACACCGCCCAAAACCGGCCAGCGCTCCACCAAAGTCACGGACAGACCGAGATCCGCGGCGCGGAACGCGGCGGTATAGCCGCCTGGCCCGGCACCGAGTATGACCAGATCGAGCGCTCCGGCCGGCGCCGCCGGCGCCGTCGCGCTGGGCTGCGTCGCGGCGGGCGGCGTCGCGGCGGGCGGCGTCGCGGCGGGCGGCGTCGCGGTGAGCGCCACGGCAGGCGCCGCTCGCCCCGCGCCGCTCTCATCGTCGGCGACTTGCAGCAATGCGATCAGCGTACCGCTTGCGACCCGGTCGCCTTTTTTGAGCTTGATCTCCCGCACGACGCCGGCGTGCGGCGACGGCACGTCCATCGATGCCTTCTCGCTTTCAAGCGTGAGCAGCGGATCCTCGACGCGTATCGATGCGCCGTCGGCGACGAGAACCTCGACGACATTGACGTCCTTGACGTCGCCCAGATCCGGAATCCGAACTTCGACGACGCTCACTGCAGGGTCCGCGGGTCGCCTAGTAGCTTCGCCAGATGGACGACGAAGCGCGCGGCCGCCGCGCCGTCGATGACCCGATGGTCGTACGACAGCGACAAGGGCAGCAGCAGGCGCGGCACGAACGCGCCCTCCTGATAGACCGGTTTTTGCGCCGCGCGCGAAACGCCGAGGATGGCCACCTCCGGCGCGTTGATGATCGGCGTGAACGAGGTGCCGCCGATCCCGCCTAGACTCGAAATAGTGAAGCTGCCGCCCTGCATTTCCGTGGCCGTCAATTTGCCCGCGCGCGCCTTTTCGGAGAGCGCGGCCAAGGCCCGCGCTATTTCCAACACGTTGCAGCGGTCGGCGTCGCGAATCACCGGCACCACCAGGCCGTTCGGCGTATCGGCCGCGAAGCCGATATGGAAATATCTCTTCAACACCAGATTCTCGCCGGCCGAATCCAGCGAAGCGTTGAAGCGCGGGAATTTCTGCAAGGCCGCCACGCAGGCTTTGACGATGTAGGCGAGCGTCGTCAGCCGCACGCCCTCTTGCGCCGCCTTGCCCCGCGCTTGCGCGCGCGCGGCCTCCAGGTCGGTGATGTCGGCGTCCTCATGCTGGGTGACGTGCGGCAGGTTGAGCCAACTCGCCTGCAGGCGTGCGCCGGAGATCTTCTGGATACGCGACAGCGGTTCGACGTCGATCGGTCCGAATTTGGCGAAGTCGACCTGCGGCACCTTCGGCAGCGCCGCCGCCGGCGGCGCTGCCGCCAGCAATTTCTTGACGCGCGCCTTGACGTCTTCCAGCGTGATTCGGCTCTTTGGACCGGTGCCGCCGATGCCGCCCAAGTCGACGCCGAGCTCGCGCGCGAATTTGCGCACCGATGGGCTCGCGTGCGCCTTGGAGAAACCGGCCTCGTCGATTGCCGCGGCGGGCGGCGGCGCCGAAGCCGCCGGCGCGGCCGTCGCGGCTGTCGCGGCTGTCGCGGCAGCGGCCGACGCGGCTGTCGCGGCAGCGGCCGACGCGGCAGCGGCCGGCGCGGCTGTCACGCGAGTCGCTGCGGCGGGCGCCGCTTGCGTCTCGGCGGTTCGCGCCGCCGCAACCGGCGCGGCCGCGGGCTCGAGCAGCAGGATCAGCGAGCCCTCGGAAACCTTGTCGCCGCGCTTGAGCTTCACGGCGGCGACGCGGCCGGCGGCCGGCGACGGCACGTCCATCGCCGCTTTCTCCGTTTCCAGGGTGATCAGCGGCGCCTCTTTGTCGATCTGCTGGCCGTCGCCGACCAGGATGTCGATGACGCTGACATCGCTGAAGCCGCCGATATCCGGCACGCGAATTTCGATGGAAGTAGCCACGCTCCGCGCCTAGACCGTCAACGGATTCGGTTTTTCCGGATCGATGCCGAAGGCCTTCATCGCCTTGACGACGGTGTCCTTGTCGATCTTGCGGTCGTCGGCAAGCGCCTTCAGCGCGGCGACGGCGATGTAATGCCGGTCCACCTCGAAGAAGCGCCGCAGCTCGGCGCGCGAGTCGCTGCGCCCGTAGCCGTCCGTTCCCAGCACCGCGTAGCGCCCCGGCACCCATTGACGAATCTGGTCCGCCACCGTCTTCAGGTAGTCGGTCGCCGCGATGAACGGCCCCTCGTGGCCGCTGAGCGCCTGCGCGATGTACGTCTCCTTCTGCGGTTCATGCGGATGCAGCATATTCCAACGCTCTATCGAGAGCGCGTTGCGGCGCAGTTCGCTGAAGCTCGTCACCGAATAAACGTCCGCGGGCACGCCATAGCCCTTTTCCAGGATCTCGGCGGCGGCCTGCACTTCGCGCAAGATCGTGCCGGCTCCGAACAAGGTCGCGCGAACCTTGCCGCGGCCGCCGATCTGCAGCAGGTACATGCCGCTCAAGATGCCCTGCGCGACGCCGGTCGGCATCGCCGGCTGCGTGTAGTTCTCGTTCATGCAGGTGATGTAATAGAAGATCCCTTCTTTTTCCCGATACATGCGCCGCATGCCATCCTGGATGATCACGGCGAGTTCGTAGGCAAACGCCGGATCGTAGGCGACGCAATTCGGCACCGTCGTCGCCACCAGTTGACTGTGCCCGTCCTGGTGCTGCAGGCCTTCGCCGGCGAGCGTCGTACGGCCGGAGGTGGCGCCGATCAGAAAGCCGCGCGCCTGGCTGTCCCCGGACGCCCAGATGAAGTCGCCGACGCGCTGGAAGCCGAACATCGAGTAGAAGATATAAAACGGCACCATGCTGATGCCGTGGTTCGAATAGGCGGTCGCGGCCGCGAGCCAGGAGCACAAGGAACCCGCCTCGGTGATGCCTTCTTCGAGGACTTGCCCCTGTTTGTCCTCGCGGTAATACATCAGCTGATCGGCATCTTGCGGCGTGTACAGCTGGCCGACCGAGGAGTAGATGCCGAATTGGCGGAACATGCCCTCCATGCCGAAGGTGCGCGCCTCGTCCGGGACGATCGGCACGATGTGTTTGCCGATGTTCTTGTCCTTGAGAAGCGTCGTCAAGATGCGCACGAGCGCCATCGTCGTGGAAATCTCGCGCTCCCCGCTACCCTCGATCAGCGCGTTGAACGCCTCCAGCGGCGGCACGGCGAGCGGCGGCGCCTTGTCGCTGCGCGCCGGCAGATAGCCGCCGAGCGCGCCGCGCCGCGCCTGCAAATAGCGGCATTCCTCGCTGTCCGGCGCCGGCTTGCGGAACGACAGGGCTTCGATCTCGGCGTCGGTGATCGAAATGTTGAAGCGGTCGCGAAAGTCCTTCAAGGACTCGACGGTGAGCTTTTTCTGCTGATGCGCGGCATTGATGCCTTCCGCACCCTTGCCGAGGCCGAAGCCTTTGACCGTCTTGGCGAGAATCACGGTCGGTCCGCCCTTGTGCGCGACCGCGGCCGCGTACGCGGCGTACACTTTTTGCGGGTCGTGCCCGCCGCGATTCAGGCGCCAAATCTCCTCGTCGGACATATTGGCGACCATTTCGCGCAGCTCGGGATATTTCCCGAAGAAATGCTCGCGGGTATAGGCGCCGCCCTTGGATTTGAAGCTCTGGTATTCGCCGTCGACGCATTCTTCCATCAGACGCTTCAGCAAGCCCTTCTGATCGCGCGCGAGCAGCGGGTCCCAGCGCGATCCCCACAGCACCTTGATGACGTTCCAGCCGGCGCCGAGGAAGGCCGCCTCGAGTTCCTGGATGATCTTGCCGTTGCCGCGCACGGGGCCGTCGAGCCGCTGCAAGTTGCAGTTGATCACGAAGATCAGATTGTCGAGCTTCTCGCGCACCGGCATCGTCAACGCGCCCATCGACTCCGGCTCGTCCATTTCACCGTCGCCGAGGAACGCCCAAACCTTGCGGTCGGAGGCCGGCACCATGCCGCGGTGCTCCATGTAACGGACGAAGCGCGCCTGGAAGATCGCCATCATCGGCCCGAGGCCCATCGATACCGTCGGGTACTGCCAGAAGGCCGGCATCAGCCACGGATGCGGATACGAGGAGAGCCCGCCGCCGACGACCTCGCGGCGGAAGCGCAGCAGCTGTTCCTCGTCCAAGCGCCCCTCGAGGTACGCACGCGCGTAGATGCCCGGGCTCGAATGACCTTGAATGTAGATCATGTCGCCGGGGTGCGCGTCGCTTTGCGCCCGCCAGAAATGGTTGAAGCCGACTTCGTAGAGCGTCGCCGCCGAGGCGTAGGTGGCGATATGGCCGCCGTACTCGGAGTTTTCGCGGTTCGCCTGCACGACCATCGCCATCGCATTCCAGCGCATGTACGCCTCGTTGCGCCGTTCCAGCGAGCGGTCGCCGGGATATTCCGGCTCCTGTGCCTTGGCGATCGTGTTGAGGTAGGCGGTGTTCGGCTTGAACGGCAAATAGGTGCCGGAACGGCGCGAGAAGTCGACCAACTTCTCCAGCAGGAAGTGCGCGCGCTGCGGCCCTTCGCTGCGAATGACCGAGTCGATCGACTCCAGCCATTCCTGGGTTTCCAGCGGATCAATGTCCTCGAACGGCGATCGTTGCGTCATACCCGGCCTTGCGCATGGCGCGCGTCCATGCACGGCCGCGCGCGTCCTGTTAACATGGCGAGCACGTTACAGTGCCGTTGCGCGGACCGCCACATTAAGTTTCGCGCCGGCGCCATTTTCGGGGTTTGGTTTTTCATGGTCAAGCGGGGACTGGGCTCGCGTTTTGACGATATGCCGACTCGCGTGCCATTGGATCGTTTGCTCGCCGCGGTGCGCGCCGTCGCCACGCGGCCGCGCGCGGCGACGCTCGCGCGTTATCCGGCCGCATTGCTGCTGCTGCCGGCCGCGCCCGCCGCCGCGGATTGGATGGCGCTGCCGCACGGCGCCTCGCTGCGCGCCACCTTTCGGCTGAAGCCGCGCAAACCCGCGGACTTCTTTGCGCTGCGCGTCGGCGCACGCGCCGAGACGCTGGTCATCGCCGCCGTCGTCGATTCGTCGATGAGCCCGTTTGAGCGGCTGCGGGCTGCGGGCGGCGCGGCACGCGCGGCGCTCGACGCGCAGCCGCGAAGACTGCTGCTGTGCCAGCAAGGCTTGGAGGACGCCGCGGCGGCCGCGGCGTTCTGCGCGTGCATCGCTGCGCTGCAGGCGGCGGCGTTCGCGCTGCCGACGTTCAAGAGCAAGGCAGCGACGCGCAAGCGCCTGCTGCGCATCGACCTCGCCTGCGGCGCGCCGCCGGCCGACCTCGCGAGCACGCAGGCGAGCGCGGCCGGCAACAATCTTGCGCGCTGGCTGACCGCCTTGCCGCCGAACCGATTGAACGCCGCCGGCTACCGGCGGATCCTCGAGGATCTCGCGCGCCGCCTCGGCCTCGCGTACAAATTCTATGGCGAGCGGCAGCTGCGGCGCCTCGGTGCGGGCGCGTTTCTCGCGGTCGCGCGCGGCAACCCGGCGCGCGACGCCGGTATTGTGCGGCTCTCCTACCGGCCACGCCGCGCCGCCGCGCCCGAGGTCTGCCTGGTCGGCAAGGGCATCTGCTTCGACACCGGCGGTACCAACCTCAAATCGCATAAAAGCATGCTCGACATGCATACCGACATGCAAGGCAGCGCGGTGGCGGTCGGCAGCCTCTACGCCCTGCATGCGCAAGGCTCGCGCAGCGCCGTCGACTGTTGGCTCGCGATTTCGGAGAATCGGATCGGTCCGAACGCCTACCAGCCCCAGGAGATCGTGCGCGCGCACAACGGCACGACGATCCAGGTGATTCACACCGATGCGGAAGGGCGCATGGTGCTCGCGGACACGCTGAGCCTCGCCGCGGCGTCGGCGCCGCGGGCGATCATCGACTATGCGACCCTCACCGGCGCCTGCGTGCATGCGCTGACCGAACGCTACAGCGGCGCATTCACGAACCGCATGCAGACGCGCGACCTCATCGAGGCGGCGGGCGCCGCCAGCGGCGAGCGTGTATGGTGTTTCCCGATGGACGCGGATTTCGACAGCGATTTGGAGAGCGCGGTGGCCGACGTCATGCAGTGCGCGGTCGACGGCAAGGGCGACCACATCCTGGCGGCGCGCTTCTTGAGCCGCTTCGTCCCGCCAAAGATCGCCTGGCTGCACCTCGACCTCGCCGCCGGCTCGCGGCACGGCGGCCTCGCGCACATCGGCACGGACATCACCGGATTCGGCGTCCGCTACACGCTCGAGCTGCTCGCGCGCGGCTGGCCGCAAGCGGTGCGCGGCGCATGACGACGCTGGCGATCTCGCGCCCCGACGACTTGCACGTACATCTGCGCGACGGCGCGGCGCTCGCCGCGGTCGCGCATTTCACCGCGCAGCGATTCGGCCGCGCGCTCGTCATGCCGAACTTGCGGTCCCCGGTAACGACGACCGAACTCGCGCGCGCCTATCGCGGCCGCATTCTCGCGGCGCTGCCGGCGGGCAGCCGCTTCGAGCCGTTGATGACCTTGTATCTGACCGAAGCCACCGAGCCCGCGGAAATAGAGCGTGCCAAGGACTCGGGATTGGTGCGCGCCGTCAAGCTCTATCCGGCCGGCGCTACCACGCATTCTCGTTCGGGCGTCGCCGTCATGGAACGCGTCTACCCGGTACTCGCGCGCATGCAGGAACTCGGCATGCCGTTGTCGGTGCACGCCGAAACGCCGGGCGACGACATCGATCCGTTCGACCGCGAGGCGCACTTCATCGACTCCGTGCTCGCGCCGCTCGCGGAGCGATTCGCGACGCTGAAAATCGTCGTGGAGCACATCACCACCAGGCACGCCGCCGCGTTCGTCTCGCGAGCTCGCGCCGGCGTCGCCGCGACGATCACGCCCCACCATCTATTGCACAACCGCGGCGCGCTGTTCTCGGGCGGCATCCGGCCGCATTATTTCTGCCTGCCCGTCCTCAAGCGCGAAGACGACCGGCTGGCGCTGATCGAGGCCGCGACCGGCGGCAATCCGCGGTTTTTCCTCGGCACCGACAGCGCGCCGCACGAGCGCGCCGCGAAGGAAGCGGCTTGCGGCTGCGCCGGCATGTTCACGGCGCATGCCGGCATCGAGCTGTACGCCGAGGTGTTCGCGGCGGCCGGCCGTCTGCACCGCCTGGATGCCTTCGCCGGCCGGTTCGGCGCGGATTTCTACGGTCTGCCGCGGCAACGCGAGACGATTACGCTCGCCGCCGTGCCGTGGGACGTACCGCCGCATTACCCGTTCGGCGCCGGCGCCTTGGTGCCCTACCGCGCCGGCGAGCCGGTGCTGTGGCGGCTTGCCGAGCGGGAGCGGCCTTGATGAGGCGGGCCGAGATCACCATGGCGACGCGCTTTCGGGGGTTTCTGCCGGTCGTCGTCGACGTCGAAACCGGCGGCTTCAATCCGCAAACGGATGCGCTGCTGGAAATCGCCGCGGTGCTGCTCGAGATGCGCGGCGACGGCAGGCTCGCGCGCGGCGATACCTTCCGCCATCACGTCGTGCCGTTTGCGGGAGCCAAATTGGAGCCGGCCTCGCTGGCGGTCAACGGCATCGATCCGCACCACCCGCTGCGGCTCGCGATTTCGGAGCACGACGCGCTGCAGCGGATCTTTCAAGTGGTGCGCGCCGCGGTGCGCGCCGCCGACTGCACGCGCGCCGTGCTCGTCGGCCACAACGCCTTCTTCGATCTGAATTTCTTGAACGCCGCGGTGCTGCGCGCGCAAATCAAGCGCAATCCCTTTCACCCGTTCTCGAGCTTCGATACCGCAACCCTGGGCGGGGTGGCGTTCGGTCAGACCGTGTTGATGCGCGCGACGCTCGCCGCCGGCGGCGAATGGGACTCGGCGTCGGCGCACTCGGCCGCCTATGATGCCGAGCGCACCGCGGACTTGTTCTGCACGGTCTGCAACCAATTCCAAGGGGTTTTCGAAGCGAGCCGGCGCCGGCTCGAGGCGATGGGGCCGCTGCAGGTCGAGAACGGCGATGAACCCGACGCGTGACGGCCGCGGGCTTTCAGGCGGCGACGGCGCCGGCGTCGGCGAGGAGCTTCTTCAGTTCGCCGCTCTTGAACATGTCGAGCGTGATGTCGCAGCCGCCGATCAGCTCGCCGTTGACGTACAGCTGCGGAAACGTCGGCCAATTCGAATAGGTCTTCAGCGCGTCGCGCACTTCCGGATCCTCGAAGATGTTGACGTGCGTAAAGCTCGCCTTGCAGGCGCGCAGCGCCCCCACGGTCTGCGCCGAGAACCCGCACTGTGGAAAATCCGGGGTCCCCTTCATATAAAGGACGACGGGCGCGCCCGTCAATTGGGCCTTGATGCGTTCGATGGCGTTCATGTTGCGATCTCCTGGATCGTACGATAACAGCCCTTACAATAGCCGTATGCATCCAGCGAGCAAATATTAATGCACGGCGACGCCGGCCGGGGACTTTGCGTCGCCGAATTGTTGCGAACCGGCCCCCCATGTGCCGGCCCGCCGCCCGGGCGGCTCGGCGGGGCGGCCGCCGAGCGCAGGCGCCCGCCCCTGCGCCGCGCCGCCGGCGGCGGCGGCTCATGAAGGCCGCCGACGGCGCGCCTCGCGAATTGCCGCCGATCCCCGCCGATTTGCCGGAACTGGTCGCGCGCGCATTGGCCGAGGACATCGGCAGCGGCGATTTGACGGCGCAATTGATTCCGGCGGCGCGGCGCGGCCGTGCGCGCGTGATCACGCGCGAAGCGGCGGTGCTCTGCGGACAGCCATACGTGAACGCCTGCTTCGCCGCCATCGACCCCAAGGTACGGATCGAGTGGAGTGTCGCCGAAGGCGCCGCGGTGCTGCCCGGTCAGCTGCTGTGCGAGATCGACGGGCCGGCGCGCGCGCTGTTGACCGGCGAACGCGCCGCCCTCAATTTCCTGCAACTGCTGTCGGCCACGGCAACCGCGGCGCGCGCCTTCGCGACGGCGGTTCTCGGCACCGGCTGCACCGTCCTCGATACCCGCAAGACCATTCCCGGGCTGCGCACCGCGCAAAAATACGCGGTGCGCGTCGGCGGCGCGCAAAATCACCGCATCGGCCTGTTCGACGCGGTCCTGATCAAGGAAAACCACATCATTGCGGCCGGCGGCATCGCCGCGGCGGTGGCGCGCGCGCGCGCGGCGCACGCCGCGGCGCCCGTCGAGGTCGAGGTCGAGACGATCGACGAATTGCGCCAGGCGTTGGGCGCCGGCGCGGACGCCGCGCTGCTCGACGACTTTTCTCTAGCGCAAATGCGCGAGGCGGTCGCCATCAACCGCGCCGCGCCGCGGCCGCTGAAAATCGAGGCCTCGGGCGGCATCGATGCCGACGGCATAAGGGCGATCGCGGCAACCGGCGTCGACTATGTATCGGTCGGCGCAATCACCAAGCACGTGCGTGCGGTGGACTTGTCGATGCGCTTCTCGTGGAGCGATCCGTAGGCAGCGGCGGACGGCGCCCCTTCAGGCCCCGGCGCCGGCGACCGCCTTGATGATCCGCTGCGGCTGCGAAACGCCGTAGCCTTGCGCGTAATCGACGCCGAGCGTACGCAGCATGTTGATGATCTCCATGTTCTCGGCGAATTCCGCGATCGTCTGCTTGCCGGTCAGATGCCCTATCTCGTTGATGGAACGCACCATCTCGCGGTCGATCGGGTCGTGCAGTATCTCCTTGACGAACGAGCCGTCGATCTTGAGGAAATCGACCGGGAAATGCTTCAGATAGCCGAACGAGGACAAGCCGGAACCGAAATCGTCGAGCGCGAATTTGCAGCCCTGTTCCTTCAGCGCCTGGATGAAGCGATTCGCCTGCGAGAAGCTGGCGATCGCCGCGGTTTCTGTGATCTCGAAGCAGATCTTGGTCGCGTCGAGACCGCTGCGCGTCAATTGATCGATCACGTACGGCAGGAACTTGTCGTCGCCGAGACTCAAGCCCGACAGGTTGATCGAGCACATGGCGAGCTTCTCACGCTCGTCGGCGTCCGAGACCAGCCAGCGGAACGCGTTCTCGATGACCCAACGGTCGATGTTCGGCGTGATGCCGTAGTGCTCGGCCGCGGTCATGAAGTTGTCCGGCGTGACGATCTTGCCGTTCTCGTCGCGCATGCGCAGCAGCAATTCGTAATGCGCGCCGCCCTCCTGCTCGCGCAGCGGCATGATCGACTGGCGGTACAGCTCGAAGCGGTTCTCCTCCAGCGCGCTGTTGATGCGCGCGGCCCACTGCATCTCGCGCCGCCGCCGCATCAGGTCGATGTCGTTCTCCTCGAAGCTGTGCACGCGATTACGGCCGGCTTGCTTCGCCGCCTGGCAGGCGCTGTCCGCGGCGCTCAACACGGAGGCGACGTCGGCATTGTCGACCGAGATCGGCACGACGCCGATGCTGGCGCCGAGGCGAAAAGTGCGCTCCTCCCAGGTGAATTTGAAATTGCGCACCGCCTCGCGCAGCGTTTCGGCCATGCGCATCGCTTCGTCGAGAGTGCAGCTCTCGAGCAGCACCGCGAATTCGTCGCCGCCGAGGCGCGCCAGCGTATCCCGCCAGCGAACCTTGGATTTCAGCAGCGCGCCGACCTGGCCGAGCAGGGCATCGCCGGCGCTGTGGCCGCAAGTATCGTTGACGATCTTGAACTGATCCAAATCGAGAAAGCACAAGGCGTAGGCGGTCTCGTGCGCCTTGGCGCTCTTCAGCGCGCGCTCCATGCGGTGCTCGAATTCACGGCGGTTGACGAGGCCGGTCAGCACGTCGTGGCTCGCATGGTAGCTCAGGCGGCGATTCAGCTCGCGCGCCTCGCTGACGTCGTGGAACACGAGCACGCCACCCGAAACCGCGCCGCTGCCGTCGCGGATCGGCGAAGCGGTGCTGTCGACGTAGATTTCATTGCCGTCGCGGCGGATCAGCAGCATGGGCCGCACCGATTTGATCGATCGCGTGCGGCGGATCGCCACCGCCAGCGGATTCTCGAGCGGCTCGCAGGTCTCTTCGTGAAAGGCCCGGAACACCTCTTCGATCGCCCGGCCCTGGCTGTCCTCGAGCCGCCAACCGGTCAACTGCTCGGCCACCGGATTGATGTAGTCGATGACGCCCTGCGCGTCGGTCGTGATGACGCCATCGCCGATGCTTTGCAGCGTGATTTGCGCGCTCTCCTTCTCCCGAAACAAGGCCTCCTCGTAGAGCTTGCGTTCGGTGACGTCGAGTTCCACGCCGACCAGGCGCAGCAGCCGGCCTTTATCGTCGACGCGAGCCTTCGCGCGGCTGATGACCCAACGCCACTCGCCGTTCGCGTGGCGCATGCGGTGCATGCTCTCGAACAGCGGCGTCTTGCCCGCAACGTGGTCGCGGATCGCCGCCTGCACGCGCGACATGTCGTCGGTGTGCACCAGCGTTCGCCAATCCGGGGCTTGTCCGACCTGCGTCTCGTCATAGCCCAGCATCGCTTTCCAGCGCGGCGACAAGTAGACGCGATTGTTCAAGGTGTCGAAGTCCCAGAGGCCGTCGTTGGCGCTGTGCAGGGCCAATTCGTTGCGCTCCTGCAGATCGCCCAGGCGGCTTTGTATCGCCAAGCGCTCGAGTCCGGTCGCGAGGCTGCTGCCGACCAATTTCAACAGCAGGTGCAGCTGCACGTCCCAATGTTCGCGCGGCCGCGCGCCGGCGATCGCCAGCACGCCGGCCGGCCGATTTTCGATGTAATAGGCGATCATCAGCACCGAGCCGATGCCGAGGCCGCACCACAGCGCCGCATCGATCGCCTGCTCGCCGCGCACCTGCGCCGTGTCGCGAAGTTCCGAGACGCGCAGCGGCGCGAGGCGCGAACGAAACCAGGGCAGCACGTCGAGCGTCTTGCCGCGCAACTGTTCCGGATTGCCGGTCGCAAGCATGCTGTGCACAACCGTGATGTCGCCGAAAGCGCCGTTCTCGGGATCCAAGGCGATATGAAAAGCGGCATCCGCGCGCGTCGCCTCGCGCAGCAATTGCAGGTTCACGCCGAGGCGCTCCGCGACGCCCGCCGCGGTCATCGATTGGAAATCGACGGCAATCTTGATGCAGATGACGTCCAGGCCGACGGCCGCACTCGACCCCCGGCGCGGCCAGACTTGCTCCGCCAGAATGTCCGAGGCGGTCAAATCGAGCGGCCGCGGATCCTTGGGGACTATCGCCATGCGCCTAGTGGTGCCCTAAATGTGGTGGTGCACTATTGAGAAAATATCTGTTATGGCACAACAGTTTGCCACTCCCTCGGCGGTATTTACCGAATGCGTCACACAGTTCCCAACATCCCAAAATTTATAGCTTGTGGTGCAATTTTCGCATAACTTATCAAGAATACAAGCTAAGCAATTGTATTAATGAGGTTTAAGACGATCATTCCCGCGGCGATCATCCCGGCGATCAGTCCTCCAGCTCCGCCGTCGAAGCCAGCGCGGCCGTCGTCACTTGCAGCACGCCGCCCACGACGGTGCCCTGCAAATCGACGATCGCACCCGGGGCGGCCGCGAAGAATTGCGCGCTCGTGATCGGCGCCGACGACGTGCCGATAAAGCGGGTCGATGCGCCGGTCTCGGCCGCGACGCCGAATATGCGCAAGCTCGGCGCTGCGACCGCGCCGGCCGTGCCGCGCACTTCGACCGTCCCGGCCTCGGCCTCGCGCGTCAACAGCGTCGCCGCGATGCTGTCGGCGCCGGTCGCTCGGCCGTGGATTTCGACATAATCGCCAATCGCGACGGCGGACAAATTGAACGGCGTCACCGGATTCGCGGATTGATCCTCGAAGCGCGTCTCCTCGTCGGTACTGACGGCGACGCCGAGCACGGTCAGCGAATTCGTGGCGGCGTCGACCGAGTCGACCGGCGCCTTCAGCAGCGCCGGCGCGCTTTGATCGAATTGCACCGTGGCGGCGATGAGCGTACCCGTCGCATCGAAGCTGCCCTGCACGCTGAGGTGCACGTTCGCCGCCAAATCAGCGGCCGTGCCGTCCAGATAGACGGTTTGGGCGCTGCTGGCCGCGTGCACCCCGGCGACGTCGAAATCGGTCGCCGATGCGAAGCGCGTGATGTCGCCCTCCACCTCGCCTTGCACACCTGCGCCGGCCGCGAGCGCCGACACCAACTCGATCCGCGTGGCCGCGAGCGTTGCGCTCGGGCCGCCCGGCGCGCCGGTCACTTCGACCGCCTCGCCCGCCTGCACGGAAGCGCCGGCGGGAAAGCCGACGAGCGCGGCGGACCCGAACTCGACGCTCGCGCCGTTAATCGTCAATTGAAAGGCCGCGGCGTCGACCGCACCGACGACCCCGGTGATCCGGTAGGCGTCGACGGCGCCGGCGATCTCGATGCGCGTCGCGGCGATCGTACCGTCCGCCCTGGCGAAGCCGCTCACCGCGACCAGCGTCCCCGGCGTCAAGTCGGCGAAGCCCGGAGATCCGCCGGCAGCCGACGCGAGCGAGGTCTGCGGGCCGACCAACACGGTTTGTCCCAGCACCGTCAAGGAGGATGACGATGCGTTCACCGCGCCGATCGGACCCTCGGCATTGACGCGAAATGCGACCTCGGCGGCGCTGCCGGCCGTGCCGCCGGCCGCGATCGTGCCCTTGACGTCGACGACCTCGCCGGCGCTCAGCGCCGCTGCAGCGGAGGTTTGGCCGTCGATGAGAATCGTCGCGTTCGTGGTGTCGAACTCGACACCGTTGACGAAAATACTGCCGAAGCGGCTGATCGTTCCCGAGGAGACCGCCGCGACTTGCGCGCCGGTGCCTTCGATCCCCGCGCTGAGCGGCGACCCGGATCCGCAAGCAGCCAGCGCCGCGCAGCACGCCCCCGCAACGCCCGCGGCAAGACGCCGGCGGCGGCTCGCGGCGAGACCTCGGCGCCGGCGCGCGGCGCTCACGAGCGCGGACCCTTGGCGGCCGTTTCTTCGATCGAATAAACGCCGGCACCGAGCCGCACCGTCGGCGGCGCCTCGCCGGGCGCGCCCGCTTGCTCGCCGTCGATCCCGTGGCGCACGAGCCAGGCGTCGATGCGCTCCAAAAATTCCTGCCCCTCGGCCTGCAGGAAATCGCGAAACGCGGGCAGCGCCGAGCGCCGTACGTGCAGATGGATCGCGCGGCGCTCGAAGCGCGGCGCCGCCGCCGCCGGGCGCATCACGTTGTGCGCAAGCGTCGCCGCCATGTCATGCAGGATGCTGCCCCAGAGGCGCAGTTGGTTCGGATCGAAGGACTTCGGAATGTAGCCGCGCAGCAGTACCTGCAACATGCCGTCGTCGCGGATTTCGAGAGCCGCGGCCGCCGACAGCTCCTTGTACATCGCGATGTGCGGCAGGTCCGGCGCGTATTTGCGCACCAGGCTTTGGAAACTCGGCGCCTCGCCGTCGAGCGCGAGCCGCAACGGTTTGCCGTTCCCATCCAGATAGGCGCGATCCAGATGCCAGCCCGATAGGATCCGCGAACCCGGGCTCATGTAGATCTCGTTCAGCATCGCGTGCGGCGCGGCGTAGCGGATGCGGGCGACTTCACGGCGGTTCAGTCCGGTCAGAATTGCGGTTCGTGAAACGTTCGTCGGCCGGCCGCGCAGGCCGAATTCGTTGCTGGCGATCTGCACATAGGCGAATTTCGCCAATTCGCTGAATTCCCGGAACGGCACGCCGCCGCGCAACAACAAACGCACGATCGGCTGCAATGCGAGGCGCAGCGACGCCAGCAGGACGGAGTGCCCATTTTCATCCATATGTGTACTTCTCTCACACATATGGCATATTGGCAACTGGCGAACAGCGGTCTTTAGGGCGCCTCAGTCAAGCAGCGCGGCGGCGGCGGCGGCGAGATCAGCGAGGCGCGACTCCATCTCGCCTTGCAGGCGCGCGAGGCCCGCCACGTCCAAGCCCTTGGGCACGAGGAACGGCTCGCCGATCGCGACCGCGACGCGCGCGAACGGCAGAGGGATGACGAAGCGGTCCCATTGCAATCTTAAGGCACGCGAGGCGGCGAAGCTCATCGGAATGATCGGTCGCCGCGATAATTGCGAGAGCAATATCGCTCCGGGCTTGAATTTCCACCGCGGACCGCGCGGCCCGTCCGGCGTGATCGCCGGCGATATGCCGTCGTTGACCAGCGCCTGGTAGTAATCGCGCAGCGCGCGCGCACCGGTATGGGACGATGAGCCGCGTATCACCACACCGTGCAAGCGTCGCACCAGCAATGCGCCGATCTCGCCGTCGACCGACGGGCTGATCAAGAATCCGAGTTTGACGCCGGCCGCGCGCCGCTCGAGCAGGGTTTTCACGCAGAACAATTGATGCTGGTGCCAATAGACGGGAATGAACGACGGCGCCCGGCCGAGCGCCGCGTCGATGTGCTCGGCGCCGCTGACGCGCACCACGCGCGACCAGCCCCAAACCAATTTGACCAGCGCCAAAGCGATCGGCGCCAACAGCTGGTAGAGGCGCATGCGCGAAGCCGTCAGGCGCCTGCCGGAGCGCGTCCGCCGTTGGTAGATCGTGTTGCGCAGGCCGCCGTCGTCTGGATTGGTCGACACGGCTGGCATTGTCTGGAAGCTTCCGCCGCTACGCAATAGCCGCGGGCCGCGGGCGCACGCGGCTACGCTACAATGTTCGGATGCACACGCATGCCATTCCTCCGGGCCCCGCCGAAGGCTTCGACCTCGGCGGCAGCGACGAATCCTTGGCGCGCATGCGCGAATACTTCGCGCGCTACGGCGATCTTTACCGGGTTTTTGCGCCGAGCCGCGGCGTCTATTACTATGTGATCAATCACCCCGACGACATCAAGCACGTGCTGCTCGCGAACCACCGCAACTACACCAAGGGCGAAGGCATCGATCGGGTGAAGATCCTGCTGGGTAACGGCATCATGACGAGCGAGGGCGATCTGTGGCGGCGGCAGCGGCGCATGATTCAGCCCGCCTTCCACCGCCGCGTGGTAGAGCGCTTCGGCGCGTTGATCGGCGAGGTCAACGACAAATACGCCGAGCGCTGGGCGGCCAAGGGCGCGCGCGGCGAGCCGATCGACATCGCCGACGAGACCAGCGAACTGACGCTGGAGATCGTCCTGCGGTCGATCTTCGGCGCCGATCTGGCGCGCCTGGAGAGCGAACTCGGCGCGAACCCTTTCGAGGTGGTCGCCAAGGAGACGAATCGCGACCTGAATTTCGCGTTCCGGTTTCGTTCGCTCGCGAAGCTCATCGTCGAGCTCATCGAGCGCCGCCGCCGCGAGCCCGAGGAGCGCTGCGACTTCCTCGACATGCTGATGGCGACGCGCACGCGCGACACCAATCAGGGCATGAGCGATCGCGAACTGGTCGACGAAGTCATGACGCTGATCGTCGCCGGCCACGAAACCACCGCCGCGGCGCTCGCCTGGACGTGGTATCTGGTCGCCCGCCACCCGCAGGCCGCCGAACGCCTGCACGCAGAGGCACAGGGCGCGGGCGGCGTGCAGCCCTTGGGACTCGATGCCGCCGAGCGTCTCGCCTTCACGCAACAGGTGATCCAGGAGTCGCTGCGCCTGTATCCGCCGGGCTGGCTGTTCACCCGCCGCAGCATCGACGCCGACGAGCTCGGCGGCTATCCGATCGGTCCGCGCACCGATGTGTTCATCAGCCCCTTCACCGTGCACCGGCATCCGGCGTTTTGGCCGGATGCCGAGGAATTTCGCCCCGAACGGTTCGCCGGCGCCGACGCGGCGCTGCGCCATCGCTTCGCCTACATCCCTTTTTCTGTGGGGCCGCGGCATTGCATCGGCGAGAATCTGGCGATGTTCGAGATGCTGGTGCACCTGCGGACGATCTGCCGGCGTTTGCGCATTCGGCGCGCCGACGCGGCGCCCGTGGAATTCGAGGCGCAAATCAATCTGCGCCCCCGCAGCAAACTCATGATGACGGTAACGGAACGATGAGCTACCACACGCTGGTCGACATCCTGGAAATGAACCGCGGCGTCGATCGCGAAGTCTGCTACGTGGACGGTGAGAACTCAGAGAGGCGCGTCGCCTACGGCGAACTGTACGAGCGCGCGCTCGGCATCCTGCACCACTTGCAGTCGATGGGCGCGGCGCGCGGCGACACGCTGATCATTTTCCTGAGCGACAACGAGCAGTTCATCGACGGCTTCTGGGCCGCCGTCTGCGGCGGCATCCTGCCGGTGCCGCTCGCGGTCGGCATCAGCGACGAACATCGGCACAAGCTGCTGCGCGTCGCGCGCAAGCTCGGCAAACCCTGGCTGTACACGGACGCCAAGAACCTGCAGCGCCTGCAGGCGCTTGCCGCCGAGAGCGGCGAGTCGGCGCCGTTCGCCCTGCTCGAGGCGCGCGCCTTCCTGGTCGAATCGCTCACCGACATCTCGCGCCCGGGCAAGCTCAATCGGCCGACCCCGCAGGACGCGGCGTTCATACAGTTCTCCTCGGGCTCGACCAGCGAACCGAAGGGCGTCGTGCTGACGCACGGCAATATCGTCGCCAACACCCGCGGCGCGACCATGGTCGATCGGTTCAGCGACGCCGACATTTCCCTGAGCTGGATGCCGTTGACGCACGACATGGGATTGATCGGCTTTTTCCTCATGCAATTCGCCAATCGCGTGCAGATCAATTTGATGCCGACCGACTTGTTCGTGCGCCGTCCCTTGTTGTGGCTGCAAATCGCCGCGAAAAAACACGTGACCATCACCTGTTCGCCGAATTTCGGCTACCGCCATTTCTTGAAGGTCCTGGCGGGGCGGCGGCTCGAGGGGCTGGATCTGTCGCGGCTGCGCTTGATCTACAACGGCGCCGAGCCGATCTCGGTCGAACTGTGCAACGAGTTCATGGCCGCGCTCGCCTACAGCGGCCTGCGGCGGCAGGCGATGTATCCGGTCTACGGCCTCGCGGAAGCATCATTGGCGGTGACCCTGCCGCCGCTGGGCACGGAGTACCGCTGGATCCGCGTGCACCGGCAGCGCCTCAACGTCGGCATGCGCATCGAGCTCAATCCGGCCGACCCGCGCGCCGCCATGGAACTGATCGCGGTGGGGCGGCCGGTGCCGTTCACCGAGGTGCGCATCGCCGACGATGCGCGCGCGCCGCTCGCCGACGAGTGCGTCGGCCACATCCTGATCCGCGGCGAGAGCGTCACGCGCGGCTATTACGGCGACCCGCAGGCGACCGCGCAAGCGATCGACGCCGACGGCTGGCTGGATACCGGCGATCTCGGCGTGATGCACGAGCAGTCGCTCTACATCACCGGCCGCAGCAAGGAGATCATCTTCGTCAACGGCCAGAACTATTACCCCTACGACCTGGAGAACATCGCGCAGCGCGCTTCAGGCCTCGAGTTGGGCAAGGTGGTGGCCGCGGGCGTCAACCGGCCGGGCTCGCAGGGAGAGGACCTCGTGGTGTTCGTCCTGCACCGCTCCGGGATGGAGGAATTTCTGCCGACGGCGGCGGCCGTCAGCCGCTTGATCAACGAACACACCGGCCTGGAAGTCGCCCAAGTCGTGCCGGTCAAACGCATCCCGAAGACGACCAGCGGCAAAGTGCAGCGGCACTTTCTGGAGGCGGCATTGATCGACGGCGAGTTCGATCCGCAGCTCGCAGAGCTCGCGGCGCTGCGCGAAGGCCCTGCGGGCTCGCCGCAATTGCGAGGCTCCGAGCTGCAAGCGCGCCTGCGGGCGATCTGCGAGGCCGCGCTGCCCGGCAAGCGCATCGACGTCGACGACAATCTATTCGATATAGGGGCAAGCTCCCTGAAGCTGATCGAGATTCACGAGGCGATCGACCGCGATTATCCCGGTCTGATCGATCTGACCGAGCTGTTCGATCACCCGACGATCGGCAAATTGGCGGCGCACTTGCAGGGCAAGCTCGCCAAGCCCGGCGCTTGATCGAGGCCGTTCGAGGACTTCGCCCTGTCTGCGGCGAACGACAGTTCCGGTCGGAGCGCTTGATACCGCAGAATCGGCGCACGATGCACCCGCGTTTCCGTCCTCTTGCGGCTCTCCTCGCGTGCCTGATGAGCGCGCTGTGGGTCGCGCCCGCGCATGCCGCCCTCGGCGGCGGCGAGGCGAGCGTGCGCGCCGACGCTAACGAACTCGGCGGCGCCATCAGCGTCACCTTGCTGCAACAGTACGACATCCTAAAGATTGCGACCGCCGGCGGCATGCGGGTACGCGAGTTCCTGAGCCGAACCGGCGTGGTCTTTGCGGTGAGCTGGAGCGGTCCGGTGGTGCCGGATTTGCAGCGACTGCTCGGCGCGCACTATGCCTCGTACGCGCAGGCGCTGGCGGCGCTGCAACGACCGGGATTGCAGAGATCCTTGCGGATCGGCTTGCCCGACCTCATCGTCGAGGTCGGCGGGCACCTGCGCGCCTACCTGGGCCGGGCGTATTTGCCGGCGTTGATACCGGCCGGCACGTCGGCTTCGGATCTGCGCTGAACGGCGGCCCGGATGACGACGCACCGGCGCTTGAAATTTTCCGCCGCGATCGCCTTGACCGCGGGCATGCTCGCCGCCTGCGTCGGCGGCAATAACCAGTCCGGCGGCGGCGGCACACCGCCGCCGACTCTGAACGATCTGGCGGTGAGCGTCGATTCCGGACCGGCCGCCGCACCGGGACAGGTCAACCACGCCTACGTGACGATCAAGGTTTGCGCAACCGGCAGCCAGACGCAGTGCGCGACCATCGACCATGTGCTGCTGGATACCGATTCGACCGGCCTGCGGCTGGTGCGCTCCGTGTTGACCGCGGCCGGCGTGACCTTGGGCGGCGCGACCGACGCGCAAGGCCAGGCGATCGAGGAATGCGTCACCTTCGGCAGCGGTCAAGTTTGGGGGCCCGTCGCCTCCGCCGACGTCACTTTGGCCGGCGAAGTCGCGGCCGCGTTGCCGGTGCAGATCATGGACGATAGCGGCGCCGGCGCGCCGCCGCCGCCGACCTGTGGAGCCGGCGGCACGCTGATCAACGGGGTTTCCGGCATGGGCGCCAACGGCCTGCTCGGAGTGGGCGTATTCGCCCAGGACTGCGGGGCCGGCTGCGTCAATGCCGCAGCGCCGCTGCCCGTCTACTTCGGCTGCACCGCCGCCGGGGCCTGCAGCGCCGAGAACATGGCACTCGCAACGCAAGTGACCAACCCGGTGGCGATGTTTGCGACCGACAACAACGGCGTCATCGTCGACCTGCCGAACCTCATCAACGCCAACGGCGATGCCTCCGTCCAGGGCCAGCTGCTATTCGGGATCGGCACGCAAAGCGACAATATGCCGCCGGCCACCGGCCTCAACGTCCTCGGAACCGACGCGCAGGGCAACTTCACCGCAACCTACAACGGCGGCACCGGCGTCTTGCCGGCGGTGATCGATTCCGGGACCGACTCCTATGCGTTCAACGATCCAGCCATCGCCACCTGTTCCTCCGGCCCGTTCGTCGGCTATTACTGCCCCGCGGTCGCGCCGCTGAACCGCTTCGCGGTCAATATGGGGGTGGGCGCGAACAGCGCGACCAGCACGGTGAATTTCGCGATCGCCGACCCGAATTCCTTCGTGGCCAAGGCGGTTGCCTTCGCCGATCTCGCCGGCGGCGGCGGCTCGAGCACGTTCACCTGGGGCATGCCGTTTTTCTACGGCCGCATGGTCTACGTCGGCATCGAACAGCGAGCCGCCGGCGCCTACACCGGCCCGTACTTCGCCTATTGATTTCGCGGCGGCGATACCGGCGCCGGCATTCAGCCGCTGCCGGACAATTGCTTGGCAATCGCTGCGAAGCCGCGGCCGGCGGCGACGTCGCGGGCCGATAATCCGCTCGCGTTGCGCAGCGCCGCATTCGCGTCGGCCTTGAGCAGCAGGGCGCAAATGGCCGCGTATCCGCCGCGGCTCGCGGCGATCAGCGCCGTGTCGCCGGCGTCGTTTTGTGCATTCAGATTCGGCGAGCGCGCGAGCAACGCCCTGACCGCCTCCAAATGACCCGTCGCCGCGGCGATCATCAGCGGGGTGTCGCCGTGGGCGTCGCGCGCATTCAGCGCCGCCTTGCCCGATCCGAACAAAGGGGCGAAGACGCCAGCGTCGGCTTGCGCGGCGGCGGCGTGCAGCGCGGTGGCGCCGTGCGCGTCGGCCACCAGCGGATTGGCGCCCGCGGACAGCAGCAACGCCACTGCGTCGGCGGAGCCCGCGGCCGCCGCGTACCACAAGGCCGTGCGCCGATCATGATCCACGGGGTCGGTCTTGGCGTGGTGGTCGAGCAGCAGCTTGACGAGTGCGCCATCGCCGCCGGCACAAGCGAGCATCAGGGCCGTGTGCCCTTGCGAGTCGGTGGATTCGAGGCTCGCGCCGGCGGCGAGCAAGAGCCCCGCCATGGCCGCGTACTGGGCGTGCACCACCGAGAGCAGCGGCGTCTGTTCAGCGGCGGCATGCGCATCGGGCGACACACCGTCCGCGAGCAGCGCTTGGACGAGGACCACATCGTTGCGCATCGCGGCGAGCCACAGCACCCCATGCCCGGAACGGTCGGCCGCCGCGGGGTCGGCGCCGTGCGCCAACAGCAACCGCAAACTCCCCAAGGCGTGCGCGTCGGCGGCCACTTGCAACAACGGATCGCCCTGCGGCAGGCGCAGGTTGGCGTTGCCGCCCGCCGCCAGCTGCTGCTGCACGCTCGCCGTATCGTCGCGGGACACGGCGAGCGCGAGCGGCGGCCAGCCCGCGTAGATGATGCCCGGGTGCGCCGGATCGAACTTGCCGGTCTCGCGTCCTGGGGCGGCCGCGACCAGATCGGCATGCAGCCCCAAGGATTTCAGCGCCGCCGCCGCGGCGTCCGCGCCCACGGCAAGGGCGTCGTCGAGCGCGTCGTAGCCGCGGCGGTCGCGCGCATCGAGTTTGGCGCCGGCGCGCAGCAGAACCGCGATGTTTGCCGTGCTGTCGGCGCGAGCCGCGTAAAACAGCGCCGTGCGCTTCTGCCGATCCGCGGCCTGCGGATCCGCCCGGTGGCGCAACAGCAGTTCGGTCATCGACGACTCGGGCCGGGCCGCCGCGATCATCAGCGCGGTCGTACCGGCTTTGTCCACCGCATGGACGTCGGCGCCCAGCTCGAGCAGCGTCCCGGCAGCCGCCAGCGCACCGTCCGCCGCGGCGTACGAGAGCGCCGTGCGCCCGAACTCATCGTGCACGGACGCACTGACCCGTCCAATGCGGCGCAACTCGGCGACGTCGTTTCTGCGCACGCAATCGAATACCCAGGGATTCAGCAAGGCGGGATCGGAGGCGCCGACGGTTTCCCTCTGGAGCAAGGGCCGATGCGAGCGCAGCGCCTCGATCGCGCGGTAGTAGCCCAACTTCGCCGAACGCTCGAGCCACTGCTGCGCCGCGCCGGGCGGCGCGTCATGGTCGTGGGTCAACTGCGCGGCAAGCACAAAAGCCGCCGCACCCTGGCCGTGCTGGGCAGCCGACTGCAGCAGCGTGCGCGCGTGCGCGGAGTCGGCAACAACACCGACGCCATTGAGATACATCAGGCCGAGAAGATACTGCGCATCGGCGTTGCCGGCATTGCCTGCGGCGCCGAGCAGCGCGACCGCCTTGTGGAACTGCAAGGTTCGCAGAGCCGCGCGCGCCGGCTCGAGCGCATCCTGCGGCTTCATCGCCAGGGTCCGCGCCGCCGCGGCCGACAGGCCGATCGCGCAGCACAGCGCGGCCAGGACCCGGCAAGGGCCGCGGGCTGCGTACATCAAGCGGTCCCGTACTTGGTTTGCACCTCGATTCCAATCGACTTCAGGAAGTCGTTCGGCAGGATGCCGCCGGCGCTCACGATCACCGTATCGTTCGGTAATTTCAGCTCCTTGCCGGCATGAGTCAAGATCACTTCATCCGCCCGTATCTCCTTGACTTGCGAGCCCAGCAGCACCTGGAGCCGGCCCTTGGCGGCCGCCTCGTCGACGCGTTGCCGATTGCGCTGCTTGGCGCGCTGGAACGCATCCCCGCGGTAGGAGAGCGCGACCGTGGTGTCGCCTATCTCGGCGATGCTGGCCGCGGCCTCGAGCGCGCTGTCGCCGCCGCCGACGACGATGACATTCTGACCGTGATATTGCTCCGGATCGATCAGGCGATAGACCACTTTCGGCAGCTCTTCGCCCGGCACGCCGAGTTTGCGCGGTGTGCCGCGCCGGCCGATGCCGAGGAGCACGCTCGCCGCGACCAGCTGGCGCTTGCCGGTCTTGACGTGAAACAACCCGTCCTTTCTCTCGATGCTCTCCACCCGCTCCTGATAGCTGATCTTCAGGCCGCTGCAAGCTTGATTCCAGAACTCCAACAATTTTTCCTTGGAGGTATTGCGAAATTGCACCTTGCCGATGATCGGCAATTCCACCGGCGCGGTCATCACGAGCTTGCCGCGCGGATATTGGAATACCGCTCCGCCGAGAGCTTCCTGTTCGACCGTCTCGTAGTTAAGGCCGACTTTCTTCGCGGCGAGCGATGCCGCGAGCCCCGCGGGTCCCGCGCCGACGATCAGCACGTCGAGCGCGCCGCAGCGCTTCGCGCCGGACTTGGCGATCGCCTCGAGCGCCTGCTGCCCCTGGGTCAAGGCGTTCTTGATCAGGCCCATTCCGCCGAGCTCGCCGGCGACAAAGATGCCGGGTACGTTGGATTCGAAATTCGGCTTGAGCACCGGGATATCCAGGCCGCGGCGCTCGGTGCCGAACACCAAGGTAATCGCGTCGAACGGGCAGGCCGTCTTGCAGGCGCCGTGGCCGATGCAGTCGGTGGGCCCGATCAGCGCCGCCTTGCCGTCGATGAGTCCCAGTACATCGTGGTGCGAGGTCTCGGGACAGGCCGCGACACAGGTTCCGCAACCCAAGCATTTGACCGGATCGATGAGCGGATGGAGCGAGGCCGGCTCGGTCATCCCGGCCGCAACCGCCTCCTGCAGAATCCGCTGGTGCCGCCGGTGCGTGCGCCGTTTGCGCACGACGTAATAGGCGGTGATCCCCGCCAGCGGTACGGCATAAACGGCCAGCGACAGTAGATCCATTATGTCAGCTCAAATGGCGACCGGCATCGGTCGGCACAGACTAGAGGCCGGAAATTCAAGATGCTGTGAGTTTGATCACTTGTTGGTCGCCGTGAAAGTGTCGCGTTTTGCGCACAGCAAATTGCCCAAGTTGTGCATTTTTGCACAATCTCGCTGAACCCATTATGCGACAGTCGAATCGGTAATATTGCGCATGCTATGGTCACGGCGCGCGGATCAAGCGGCTTCCCGGGGGACGGCGCATCGAGATATACGCGGGAGCGGTTGAATGGCACCCATGTGGTTTCTAGGCGGTATCGTCACCGGATTGGCGGCATTGATCGTCGCGTTGCCATGGCTGCGCAAATTGCCGCGCCTCGCATCACTGCCGTCTCTCCCGTGGCAGGCGTCGCTCGCCGCGGCCGTGCTCGTGGTGGCGGTGCTCGGTATCTGCGACTGGTTGGGCCGGGCCCGGACCGCGGCCGCGACCGGCGCGTTCGCCGCAGCGCAGATGCCGGCCGGCGCCTTCAACGACTCCGTCAAGGTATTCGACCACGCCACCGACGGCTCGGCGATGCCGGGCGGCTCATCCGCCGCTGCAGCGCCCGCCGCGGCGACTGCGGGCGCCGGATCGATGGACAGCGCCATCGCGAACTTGGAAGCGCGCCTCGCCAAGAGCGGCGGCAGCGCCGATGACTGGGAGCTGCTCGCGAAGGCTTATGAATTCCTCGGCCGCCCGGCGGACGCGGCCAAGGCGCGCGCGCACCAGCTGCCGATTTTGGATGCAAATGCCGGCCGGGCGGCTGCCAGTCCGGCGAGCGGATCCGGCACCGCGGTCAGCGGCGAGATCGACCTGGCGGCAGCCCTGGCCGGCCGGGTCAAAACCGGCGAGGCCCTGTTCATCTTTGCCAAATCCTTGGCTTCGCCCGGCCCTCCGGTCGCGGTGTATCGCAGCCGCGTCGGACGCTGGCCCGTGAAATTCCGATTGGACGATTCGCAATCGATGATGCCCGGTCGGAACCTTTCGAGCGCGGGCCGCGTGACGATCGAGGCGCGAATTTCGCGCAGCGGACAGCCGCTGCCGTCCGCCGGAGACCTCGAGGGCTCGACCGGCGCGATCAATCCGGCCGACCACAAGCCTCTGAAGATCCTCATCGATCGGGTCGTGTCATGAACGCCGCAGCCAAGAAAATCGTCGCCGCCAAAGGCGCGCGCGCGCATGCGCCGAGCGCCGCACGGGCGCGGGTCAGAGCCGCGGCCGCGCCGTTCACGGCCGCGCGGGATGTGCGCCTGCGCTGGCCCCTGATATGGACCGTGGTCGTCGCCGCGGTGATTTATTGGGGCATGCATGCCCACCTCGAGCGCTACATCACGCCGCAACGGGGCATCGGTTATGCCTTGGGAATCATCGGCGGCTCGATGATGCTGTTGTTGCTGGTGTATTCGGCGCGCAAGCGCATCTCGTGGCTGCGCTGGCTCGGCGCCCTCCCCAAGTGGTTCGAGTTCCACATGTTTCTCGGCGTCGTCGGCCCGGTCCTCGTGCTGTTTCATGCCAACTTCCGATTCGGCGCCACCAACAGCAACGTCGCCCTGGTGAGCATGCTGGTGGTCGCCGCGAGCGGTGTGATCGGCCGCTACATCTACACGCGTCTGCACGCGCAGCTCGACGGCAAGGAGGACACGCTCGAGCAATTGAAAGCGGTCGGCGAGCGGCTGCGGGCGCAATCGGTTTCGATCGAATTCCTGCCCGGGCTGCTGGATGCGATCGGCGACGTGGAGAAGCGTCTGATCGAGCCGCCGAAGGGGCGCTTTGCGCGGACCGTGCATCTGTTCACCGCCGCTTTTCGCATGGCCAGGGCGCGCCATCTGGTGCGTCGGGAGATCAACATGGCCGTGCGCCGAGCGGCGACGCGCGATTCGCCCATGGTCGCGCGGCACGCACGGCGCCTCGCCGCGCTGGCACGCCGCTATGCGTATCGGCGGCTCGACGCCGGCCGGCGCGTGACGGAATACAAAGCCTATGCGCGGATGTTTTCGTGGTGGCACGTGCTGCACATCCCGCTGTTCTTCATGTTGCTGACCGCAGGTATCGTCCACGTGATTGCGATCAACCTCTACTGATCCTTACAAGGTGATGCGTGCCTACGAAAACGTCGCGACGAGCAGGGTCGGCTGGGTGGCAGCGATGTCATTGCTGAGCGTATCCAGCGCCTGCGCGACATCGGTGGAAACGCTGCTGATGCCCGGCAAAGTGATCCGCGCCCATCAAAAGTGGGAGCAGGACTGCTCGCAATGCCATGATCGCGCCAATGTCCACAAGCAGACCTCCCTGTGCCTCGCCTGTCACACGGGGATCGCCGCCGACCTGCGCCGACATCACGGCTACCACGGCCGCATGGCGAATGCCCGCAGCAGCGAGTGCCGCGCCTGCCACACCGAACACAAGGGCCGAAACGCCGATATTGTGCACTTTAGCGCTGCCAGTTTCGATCATCATCTCACCGAATTCCCGCTCGCAGGAGCGCACACGGCGCTGCAATGCGACCGCTGCCACAAGAAAGGCGAGGCGTGGCGCAAGGCGCCGACGGCCTGCGTCGCCTGCCACAAAGCGGACGACGCGCATCACGGCCAGTTCACCCGGGCGTGCGGCGAATGCCACAACACCGCGAGCTGGGGCGGCGGCAAGTTCGATCACGACAAGACCCGATTCAAGCTGACCGGCGCTCACCGCACCTTGAGGTGCGACGCCTGCCACATCGGCGGCCGCTACAGGAACACGCCCAAGAGCTGCGACGGCTGTCACGCGACCGACGATGAGCACCGCGGATCGCGCGGCGCCGATTGCGCGAAGTGCCACGTGACCTCGGGATGGAAGACCGCGAGATTCGATCATTTGAAGGAGACCGGCTACGCCTTGCAGGGCGTGCACGAAAAAATCGACTGCCTGTCCTGCCATCGCAGCGGCAACTTGAAGGAGAAGATCCCCAAGGAGTGCAACGGTTGCCATCAAGCCGACGATGCGCACGCCGGCCGCTTCGGCCCGAAGTGCGGCGACTGTCACGGCAACGAGCATTGGCAGGTGCGCAACTACGATCATCTGGCGCGCGATCATTTCGCGCTGCTCGGGGCGCACGCCAAGATCGACTGTTATGCCTGCCACACGGCGACCGTGGCGACGCAAAGATTGCCCAAGGACTGTGCGGGCTGCCACCGCAGCGAGGATCCGCACGGCGGCAAACTCAAGGGCGGTTGCGGCAGCTGCCACGGCCAGCAATCGTTCCGCAGCGGCATCGTCTTCGATCACGACCTGACCGATTTTCCGCTGCTCGGCCTGCATCGGGTCGCGAGCTGCGCGCAATGCCATACGAGCATGGCGTTCGCCGCGGCGCCGCTGCAGTGCGTGCAATGCCATTCGCGCGACGATGTGCACAAGGGCGGTCTGGGGAAAAAATGCGAGGCTTGCCATTCGCCGAACGGCTGGCGGCTCTGGAGTTTCGATCACGACACGCAGACGCATTTTCCGTTGCGGGGCGCGCATCGCAAGCTGCACTGCGCCGATTGCCACCACCAACCTCCCGGCACCGTGAAGACGCCCTCCGAGTGCGGCAGTTGCCACCAAAAGGACGACCGGCACCTCGGCCAATACGGGCAACGGTGCGACCGCTGCCATACGGTCGATTCCTGGAAAGGCGCAAGGATGCAATGAAATGAAACGGTGTCCCCACGGCGCACGCATCGCCCGAGCCGCATTCGCGCCGTTCGCGGCGGCGGCGATGCTGGTCGCGGCGCTGCTGATGCTCGGCGCGCCGCCGGCGGCGCTCGCCGCGGCGGCCGCGCCGCCGATCACGGTGCCGTTCGATCACCGCTCGACGGGCTTCTTGCTCGACGGCGTGCACCGCGATCTGCCGTGCGAGTCCTGCCACCTCGATGCGCTGTTCATGGGCACGCCGCGCTCTTGCGGCGTCTGCCACATCACGGGGTCCAGATACAATGCGACGCCGAAAACAGCGAACCATATCCTGACCACGAATCACTGCGCCGCGTGCCACGACACGACCTCGTTCCGGCCCGCGATTCATTTCGATCATGCGCAGGTGCTGGGTACCTGCGCCGGCTGCCACAACGGCGTGATTGCGCAGGGAGAAGGAAGGACCCATCCCTCGACCGGCCAAGCCTGCGAAGCCTGCCATACGGTGATGAGCTGGAATCCGCCGAAAGCCGTCGACCACACGCAGATCCCGCTGGCGGTCGCAGGCTTTTGCGTCATCTGCCACAACGGCGTACAGGCGAGCGGCAAGAACGCGACCCATCTGCAAACGAATCTCGAGTGCGGCGATTGCCACCTATCCAGCACGTGGCTGGGGGCCGGTTTCGATCACAGCGGCGTCGTCAGCGGCTGTTTCACCTGCCACAACGGCACCGTGGCGGTCGGCAAACAGGGCGCGCACATGCCGACGAGCAATGTCTGCGAGACCTGCCACACCACCGGCCTCGGCACCAAGACGCCGAGCTGGGCGCCGTCGCTGTTCCTGCATACGCAGATGTCGGTGAACACCTGCCAGACCTGCCACAACGGCACCGTCAAGATTTCGACCGGCTTCGTTTCCGGACAGCCGGCCAACCACGTGCCGCCGATACCCGCGGGCGTGGATTGCGGCGTATGCCACGGCAACAATCCGGCGGCGGAAACCTGGGCCGTCGTCGCGGCGAGCATTGCGACGCTGCACGCGGGACTCGCGGCCAACGATTGCGTGATGTGCCATGCCGGCCAGACCTTCGCGGGCGTCCCGGCGCCGTACGTGCCGATGGCGATTTCCGGCCTGTCGCCGATCAGATCCACGCCGCTCGCGCCGCCGCACATCCCGGTGCTCCCGGGCACCGATTGCAGCGCCTGCCACGGCGCGGTTTATCAAGCCGGCGGCTTCGGACCGGCAACCGCGATGAGCGCGGCCAAACACGCCTTCGTATCCACGACCTGCGACACCTGCCACGACACCGGCAAGAGCTTCTACGTCGGCGGCGGCACGGCGCTGCAGCTGCGGCCCGCCAATCACATCACCGCGAGCGACCCGCGGCTCGCGACCGGCGACTGCTCCGGCTGCCATGAAACCAGGGACTGGAACAGCACGGCCTTGCCGGCGGGGCACATGCCGAACCCCGCGAACCAGGCCTGCAGCGTCTGTCACACGGCGGCGCCGAACGACTACACGACTGCGACCCTGGCGGCGAACGCGGCACTGCACACCGGCATTGCCGGCGGCTGCGGCCAGTGCCACGGCGGCACGACAGCGCTGACTTGGTACAACAACTTTACGCCGAAGGACGCGCTGCTCGCGCCCGCGCATATTCCGTATCTCGCCGGCAGCGACTGCAGTTCCTGCCACTCTTCGAGCACCTATGCGGTCGGTACGTTCGGACCGATGAACATGACGCAGGCGAAGCACGCGTTCGTGCCGACGACCTGCGACACCTGCCATGAGACGGCGAACTCGTTCTACATGGGCGCGGCGAGTCCCGGGCTGCAAGGCCGCCCTGCGAATCACTCGACCGGCCTGATGGTGGCGCCGAACGACTGCAGCCTGTGTCACAACACCGCCAACTGGAACAGCACGGCCTTGCCGGCCGGCCACATGCCGAATCCCGGGAACCAGGGATGCGCCACCTGCCACACGGCGGCGCCGAGCGACTACACGGTGCTCGCCAGCATCGCCGTGCTGCACACGGGCATCACCAACGGCTGCAGCCAGTGCCACGGCGGCACGACGCAGCTGACGTTCTACAACAACATCGACAACCCGAAGGCGGCCGTGTTGACGCCCGCGCACATCCCGGCCTTGACGGGCAGCGACTGCAGTTCATGCCATGCCCCGAACTTCGTCGCCGGCGGCTTCGGGCCGATGAACATGACCCAGGCCACGCACGCCGGGGTCGGCACGACTTGCGACACCTGCCACGAGGCCGGGCTGTCGTTCTACATGGGCGCGGCGAGCCCGGGGCTGCAAGGGCGCCCGGCCAATCACTCGACCGGCCAGATGGTGGCGCCGAACGACTGCAGCATCTGCCACACGACGGCGAACTGGAACAGTACGGCGATGCCGGCCGGCCACATGCCGAACCCCGCGAACAATGCCTGCACCGTCTGTCATACGACGGCGCCGGCGGACTATTCGACGACCACCCTGGCGGCGACTACGGTATTGCACACCGGGATCTCGAGCGGCTGCCTCACCTGCCACGGTGCGCCGAACTCCTCGCCACCGGTGTTCTACAACAACTACACGCCGAAAGACGCCGTGTTGGCTCCGGTGCACATCCCGACCAGCGCGACGCCTTGCGAGGATTGCCACTCGCCCGCGGTCTTCACTAGCTTCAGCGGCACGACGATGACTTCCGCCAAGCACACGGCGATGTTCGCCGTGATCGGCACGACCTGCGATGCGTGCCACGAATCGACCACGCCGCCGTTGAGTTTCTATGGGGTGACCAATCTGACGGTGCGACCGAACGGGCACCACGTCGGCGAGGATTGCAGTCGCTGCCACAATACCAACGACTGGGGCGGCGACTCGGCGACCAGGGCCACTGCCGCGACCAAGAGCAAGGTCATGCTGGTCGTCAGTCCGGCGGCGCGCGGCACGGCGATCGGCGCCGGCGGCGCCGTTGCACCGGGCGCGGCTGGCTCGCGCACCGGCGGCCCGCGGGTTGGCACCTCGCCCATCGGCAACCCCGGCGCGGGCACGCCGGCTCGAGCGCTGGTCATGAGCGTTCCCGGTCCGACCCACGCCGGCGTGATCGGCAACTGCGCGACCTGCCACAACGGCGTGCTGGCGACGGGCAAAGCGCCGACTCACATCGCCAGCAACAATAGCTGCGATGACTGCCACACGACGATCGCGTGGCTGCCGGCCCGCTTCGACCACCGCTACATCACGCAAAGCTGCGTCAGCTGCCACAACGGCATCGTCGCGCCTGGCAAGCCGGCGCTACACGTGCAGACGTTGCGCGACTGCGGCGCGTGTCATGGCACTTTCGCCTGGCAGCCGGCGAGCTTCAGTCACACCGGCGTCATCGGCGCCTGCCAGACCTGCCACAACGGCGTCACGGCCGCCGGCAAGCAAGCCCAACACCCGGCCACCGTGCAGGACTGCGCGAGCTGCCACAACACCTTGGTTTGGACCATGACACGTTCGCCGGCACCGTTGCGACCGCTGTTGATGATTCGGCGCGGCGTTAGCGGCGGTCCGGTCAAGTGACCGGCGCCAACGGCCGAAATCCGCGCGTAAAGATGCGGCGGCTGCGGGCGATCGCCCTGCTGCTCGGATTGGCGGCCGGCGATGCCCGCGCGCTGAGCGCGCCGCTGGCGTTCCCCGCAGGCCCGCTCGTCGAGCTCATCGATACCGCCGAGAGCGGCGATCATGTCGATATCTCCGTGCAGTTTTCGTGCTCGATGCGCTACATCAGCAATACGCCGGTCAGCCACGGCGCGAACGTGACGATAAGGCTGCTGCTGGGGGCCGATTGCGGAGCGCAGTTCCGGACGATTCCTCCCGAACTGCCGCTGGTCGGCGGCGGCGGCCGACTCGTGACCGGCGCCCGCGTCGAGTCGATGTTGCCCGGCGAGATCACGCTCGAGCTGAGCTTTTCACGGGCCCTGGATTTCGTCATGGTGCCGACCGCGTCCGGCACGGGCCTGCGGGTGCGATTGCTGAACACGAACCGCCGCCAAGCGAGCGTCTTCGTCGCCCAACCGGCGCCGCCGGAAGGTTACTCCGTCAATCTCGAATCCTCGAACGTGAAAATCGAGCGTGCGACGGTGCAGGCCGCCGCCGCCAAACTGCAAGCACAGGCCTACGTATCGGAAACCCATGCCGGGCAACAAGCATGGTACCGATTGCGCGTCGGGCCGTTCGCGACGCACGCGGAAGCCGAGCGCGTGCTGAAAATCGCCTTGGCGAGCTACCCGCGGGCGTGGATCGCGCGAGGCGACGAGTTGAACGGACTGGCGGCGGTGCAACGTGCCGGCGTGCGAGCGGCGGCGGCCGGCGCGCCGACCGACCCGCCGCTGCCGGACGCCGAGCGCGCGCAGATCCTGCGCGACGCGCGCAAGGCGTTCGCCAATCATCATTATCCGCAGGCGGTGAATCTGTTGACGCGCCTGGTGCGCCAGCCCGAATACCCGGCGCGCGCCGAAGCCCAGGAATTGCTCGGCGTGGTGCGCGAGCAGGCCGGTCAATTGGCGCAGGCCGAAGCCGAATACAAGGAGTACCTCAGCCGCTACCCGAACGGCGCCGCGGCCGAGCGAGTACGCCTGCGATTGCAGACGCTGGCCGCGGCTTCGCTCGGCCCGAAATCGACCGGCCTGTGGGGCCCTGCCGCCAATCGCGGCACGATGCTCGCCGGCAGTGCCGCGATCAGCTACGAATACGGCAAGGACCAGACGACCTCGGTCGGTACCACGACCACGACCAACAGCATCGACGCGGCGCTCGTCTACGGCGATTTCTTGATGCGCGACCGCACCAAACGTTACGACTTCTCGGCGCGCGTCGACGGCGGCTATGCGAAGAGCTTTGCCGCCTCGAGTTTCGGCGGCAGCCAGGACCGCGTAACCACCGCTTACGCAGAAGCGATCGATCGCTATTGGGGCCTGACCGCACGCATCGGCCGGCAGTCGCTCGCGAGCCAAGGCGTCGTCGGGCTTTTCGACGGATTGTACGTCGGCTATCAGATCAATCCCCGCTGGTCGGTGAGCGCCGCCGGCGGCCTGCCCGCTTATACGAGTTTCTCGCCGCTCTCGGCCAAGCAGAAATTCGCGACCGTGACCGCCGAGTTCAGCCCGTCCCACAGTCCATGGGTGTTCGACGCCTACGCCTTCGATCAGACCAATGACATCGGCACGGAACGGCGTTCGCTCGGCTTGCAGACCCGCTACACGCAGTTCGGGCGCACGGCGATCATCCTGCTGGACTATGACATCGCGTTCAAACAGTTGAACTCGGCGACGCTGATCGGCAATGCCGCGATCGGCAAGCATTGGGTGCTGGGTTTCGACGCCGATCATCGCCGCAGCCCGCTGCTCGAGCTCAGCAACGCGCTGATCGGCCAAACCGCGACCGACCTGCGTACGCTCGCGATCCAGTTCACGCCCTCGCAAATCGAGCAAATGGCCGTCGATCGCACGGCGACCAGCAACACGTTCGTCATCTCCGCGAGCCGCCCCCTCGGCGAGCGCTGGCAATTCATGGTCGACCTCTCGGCGCTCGAACTCTCCGGCACCCCGGCCTCCTTCGGTGTGGTCGCGACTCAATCGACCGGGCTCGACAAGAACGCGGCCGTGCAAATGGCGGGCTCCAGCCTGCTGCAGGCGAACGATCTGCACGTCTTCGGCCTGCGTTTCGACGACTCGCCGACGGCGCGCAGCACGACCGTGTCCTGGGACGCGCGCTTCGTGGTCCACGGCGCCTGGCGGATGGGGCCGCGGTTGAGCGTCGAACAAATGAACAATCCGACCTTGGGCGGCAAGCAAATGATTTATCTGCCGCAGCTGCAGACCGATTGGACCGGCAGGACCCAATTGTTCGAGCTCACGGCGGGCTATCAGATGCTGAACCAACAGGCGGTCCTGCAGCCGACATCGCTGACCGGGCAAACACAAACCGGCGCGCTGAATCAGCGCTCCCTGTATATTTCAGCGGCATATCGGCTACGTTTCTAGGACGGCATGAATATCCGCGGGGCTTTGATCCTGGTGCTGACCGCGCTGGCGTCATGCGCGACGCAGATGCCCGCGCACCATGGCCGCGGGGGGTCGCGGATATTCTTCGACGAAACGACGGGCAGCACATTGTCGGTGGTCGACAAGCCGCTGATCTTCGCGCGAAATCGCTCCGACGTCGCGGCCTTCGCGCGCGACTATGCGACGCTGGTGGCGCTCGAAGTCGATTTGTCCGGACGGGACAGCGAATATTTGCTGCTGTACCGCTGGTCGACCGTCGATCCGCGGATGTCGCCGCCGCCGGGCCCGAACGAGGGTGAGCTGCATCTCTTCGCCGACGGCCGCTTGATCGACTTCAGGCCCCTGCCGGAGCTGCCGATCAGCCTGAGCCGCCGCCGCCTGCTGCAGGTACCGGATCACGGCGACGTCATCGCCTACGCCTACCGCGTCGATCTGGATACCTTGCGCTTCATCGCCCGGAGCCGCGATCTGCGACTGCGCATGCCGCAGGAACCGCTCGACCTGCCGTTCAAGCTCTGGGCGGACGCGCGCGGCGCGCTCGCGCAGTTCGCGGGCCCGTCGGGGACGCCGTAGGGAGCGGCTCAGGCGGCGCCGTACAGCGGTTTCTGCAGGCGCCAGCGGCGGTACGACCACAGCCAATCCGCCGGAGCCGCGAGCACGTCCCTCTCGCAGGCGCGCGCGTAGCGTTCGGTGATCTCGCCGTGCTCGGTCGGCTCGCACCCGTCCCACAGTTGCGAAAGCTCCACAGCGTAGCGGCCGCGGGCGGTGCGGCGCATCGCCAGGTAGATCACCGGCAGGCGCGTGCCGCGCGCGATCTGCTCGGCGCCGATGTAAAAGGCCGTATCCTGGCCGAGGAACGTCGTCCAATAATGCCGCTCGGTCGACGCCGGCGCCTGGTCGGCATTCATCGCGAGCGCACGCACCAGGCCGCGGCGCTGCAGATGATCGACGAGCAACTGCTTCGCCGGCACCAGCCGCGCGCCGAAGCGCGAGCGAATCCTCAACATCAGCCGCTCGCCCCAGGGGTCGCTCAGCGGCTTGTAGGCGACGTCCAGCGGATAGCCCAATTGCAGCGCGACTCCCTGCAGCAGCCATTCCCAGTTGCATAGATGCGAGGTGACCAACAGCACCGATTGGCCGGCGCGCAAATAGCCGAGCGCCGCGTCGAGGTTGACGATGCGCACGCGCGCGCGCATGTCGCCCGCCGAGATCGTCGCCGATTTCAATATTTCGACGGCGACGTCGCAAAAGTTCCTGAGGAATTGCTTGTGGATTTTCCGCCGCTCGGCCTCGCCGGCAGCCGCGAAGACCTTGGCGATCTGTTCGCCGATCACGCCGCGGCGATGGCGCACGAGGTAATAGGCGAGCAGATACGCCAAGCCGGACAGCGCATACAGCGCCCTCATCGGCAGGCGCGACAGGGAGGCGATCATGCCGTCAAATGGTGCCGCAAGAGAGATTCGAACTCCCGACCCACGCATTACGAATGCGTTGCTCTACCAGCTGAGCTATTGCGGCACTGGCGCCTAAAAGGGGTCGGCATTCTAACCTGAGGAATCCACCGATGAAAGGCTGCCGCCGTGTTTCGCGACTTCGCGCAAGGTCTTCGGCAATGCGAACATCACGTGCTCGGCGCGGCCGCTGAGTTCTTCGGCGACTTCCCCGCCCCACTCGCGCAGCTTCTCGATGACTCCCTGGACGAGCACCTCCGGCGCCGATGCGCCCGCGGTCACGCCGACTGTGTTGACGCGCTCGAACCACTCGCGCCGCAAATTCACGGGACCATCGACCAGGTAGCCGGGCTTGGCCGCCTTATCGGCAAGTTCCCGCAGCCGGTTGGAATTCGAGCTCGACGCCGAGCCGACGACGATCAGCAGGTCGCAGCGTTCGATCAGTCCCTTGACCGCGTCCTGGCGGTTTTGCGTCGCGTAGCAAATGTCCTCCTTCAGCGGCGCGTGCAGGCGCGGAAACCGGCGGCGCAGCACCTCGATGACCGAAGCGGTATCGTCCATCGACAGCGTCGTTTGCGTCACGAACGCCAGGCGATCCGGATTTGCCACGCGCACGCTCGCCGCATCCTCGACAGTTTCCACCAAAACCATGCGGCCGCCGTGCGAGGTGTCGAATCGGCCCATCGTGCCTTCGACCTCCGGGTGGCCGGCATGGCCGATCAGCAGCACTTCGCGCGCCTCGCGCGCGTAGCGCGTGACCTCGATGTGCACCTTCGCGACCAGCGGGCAGGTCGCATCGAAGACCGTCAAGCCGCGGCGCACGGCCTCGTGCTCCACCGCGCGCGAGACGCCGTGCGCGCTGAAGACCACCGTCGCGCCGTCCGGCACTTCGTGCAGTTCTTCGACGAACACCGCGCCGATCAGCCGCAGGCGGTCGACGACGTATTTGTTATGGACTATTTCGTGGCGCACGTAGATCGGCGCGCCGAACAGATCGATCGAGCGCTCGACGATGTCGATCGCCCGGTCGACCCCTGCGCAGAAGCCGCGCGGATTTGCCAAGAGAATTTGCATCAGTGTTTCCGCCCCGCATCGAGAAACGCATCCAGCAGCAACAGGCCCGCGCCGACCGTGATCGACGAATCGGCCAGGTTGAAAGCCGGAAAATACGCCTGATGCCAATGAAAGTGAATGAAATCGATCACCGATCCCAGCCGGATCCGGTCGACGACGTTGCCGAGGGCGCCGCCCAGCACGAGCGCGAGCCCCGCCCGCAGCAGTTTGCCGGCCCCGGGCGGCAGTCGGCACAGCCACACGGTGATGCCGGCGCTGACGGCGAGCGCCAGCGCGATGAAGAACCAGCGCTGCCAGCCGGAAGCCGAGGCGAGCAGGCTGAACGCCGCGCCGACATTTTGCATCCGCGTGATGTCGAGGATCGGCAACACGCGGGTGAATTCGAATTCGCCGTAATGGCGCGCGACGTACGCCTTGCTCAACTGGTCGGCGAGCACGACGGCGGCGGACAACAACAGCCAGCGCCAGCCGACGGCGCGCTTCTCGGTCGCGTTCATGCGAATTTACGCTCCTCACCGGGACCCTCGACGTTGACGACGCAGCGCGCGCACAACTCGGGATGGCGCGGGTCGCTGCCGACATCGCTGCGCAGATGCCAGCAGCGCACGCATTTCGGCCGGCTGCTGGGATGCACCCGGATCCAAACCTCGTCGAGGCCGGTGCGCACCGCGTCCGCCGGCGGCAGGTCGCAGAGCAGGACCTGCGCTTGGCTCGTGATCAGCAGGAAGTGCAGCTCGTCCTGCAATGCCGCGAGCCGCGCATACTGCGCCGCCGGCGCGTACACCGTGACTTCTGCCTCGAGCGGCGCGCCGATCGCGCCCGCGGCGCGCAGGCGCTCCAACTCGCGGGCGACGTCGGTCTTCAGCGCGATGAACGCCGGCCAGTCGACCGCCGCCGGGCGCTCGGCGCCGGCCGGGAACGCGTGCCATGCGGATAGCAGCACCGATTCGCCGCTCGCGCCGGGGAGAAATCCCCATGCCTCGTCGGCCGTAAAGCTCAGGATCGGCGCGATCCAACGCACCAGCGCATGCGCAAGATGAAAGATCGCGGTCTGCGCCGAGCGACGCGGCGCGCTCGCCGCGCCGGTGGTGTACAGGCGGTCCTTGACTATATCCAGATAGAAGCCGCCGAGTTCGACGACGCAGAAATTATGGAGCTTCTGGTAGATCTCGTGGAATTCGTAATTGCGGTACGCGTTCAGCACCGCCGTCTGCAGCGCGAACGCCTGCGCGACCGCCCAGCGGTCGATCGCGACCATTCGGTCCCAGTCGACGAGGTCGCGCTGCGGGTCGAAAGCATGCAGATTGCCGAGCAGGAAGCGCAGCGTGTTGCGGATTCGGCGGTAGGAATCGGCGGTGCGCCTCAGTATCTCGTCGGAGACGCTCATCTCGTTGGCGTAATCGGTCGCCGCGACCCACAGGCGCAGCACGTCGGCGCCCAAGGTGCTCGTCAGCTTTTGCGGCAGAAGAATGTTGCCGAGCGACTTGGACATCTTGCGGCCGTTCTCGTCGACGGTAAAGCCGTGCGTCAGCACGGCCCTATAGGGCGCGCGGCCGTGCATCGCAACCGAGGTCAGCAGCGAGCTGTGGAACCAGCCGCGGTGCTGGTCCGAGCCCTCCAAATACAAATCCGCCGGCGCGGTGACCTGTGGGCGCAACGCCGCCAGGCAATGATGCACGACGCCCGAATCGAACCAGACGTCCATGACGTCGCTCGCCTTCTCGTAAGCCGCGGCCTCGGCGCCGAGCAATTGCGCGGCGTCGAGATCGAACCAGGCGTCGATGCCGCCCTGTTCGACCCGCCCTGCAACCGCCTCGATCAGCGCCGGCGTGCGCGGATGCAGCTCGCCCGTGTCCTTGTGCACGAACAGCGGAATCGGCACTCCCCAGGTCCTCTGCCGCGACACGCACCAATCCGGGCGTCCGGCGATCATGTTCGTGATCCGCTGTTCGCCCCAGCCCGGCATCCAATCGACGTGCGCGATCGCTTCGAGCGCGCCGCGGCGAAGCCCGGCCTGCTCCATGCTGATGAACCATTGGGGCGTCGCCCGGAAGATCACCGGGGTCTTGTGACGCCAGCAATGCGGATAGGCGTGCCGGTACGGCTCGGCGAGCAGCAGGCGGCCGTGTTCCTTCAAGACCTCGATGACGTGCGGATTCGCCTCGAACACTTGTTCGCCGGCGAACAGCGGCGTCGACGGCAGGAAGCGGCCGTCGCCGTCGACCGGATTGTCGGTTTCCAGCCCGTAGCGGCGGCCGACGAGGTAATCGTCGAGACCGTGCGCGGGCGCCGTGTGCACCGCGCCGCTGCCGGCCTCGAGCGTCACGTGATCGCCCAATATGACCGGCACTTCGCGCTCGTAGAACGGATGGCGCAGGCGCAGGCCCTCGAGCGCCGCGCCCTCGACGCTGGCAAGGACGTTCCAGCGCGCGGCGCCGAGCAGCGGCATGACCGCGGCGAGGCGCTCCGCGGCGAGCACCAGCCGCTCTGCGCCGAGCGCCCCTTCGCGCTCGACCAAGGCGTATTGGAATTGCGGATGCACGGCGACGGCGCGATTCGCCGGCAAGGTCCACGGCGTCGTCGTCCAGATCGCGACGGCGGCGGGCGCGCCGCCGGCCCCGACATGAAACCGCTGCGCGAGATCTTCGCTGTCGACGACCGCAAAGCGCACGTAAATGCTGGGCGAGTTCGCCTCTTCGTATTCGACTTCCGCCTCGGCGAGCGCCGAGCGGCAATTCAAACACCAATGCACCGGCTTGTAGCCCTTGTAAAGGTGGCCGTTCTCGATGATCTTCGCGAAAGCGCGCAGCTGCTCCGCTTCGAAACGCGGCATCATCGTGAAATACGGCCGCTGCCAGTCGCCGAGAACCCCAAGGCGCTTGAAGTCGGTGCGCTGCGATTCGATCTGTTCGGACGCATACTTGCGGCAAGCCGCGCGGAACGCCCTGGCATCGAGCTTCTGGCCGACGCGCCCGTAGGTCTTCTCGATCTGCATTTCGATCGGCAAGCCGTGGCAATCCCAACCCGGTATGAAGGGCGCATCGTAGCCGTCGAGGGTGCGCGATTTGACGATGATGTCCTTCAGAACCTTGTTGACGGCGTGACCCAGGTGGATCGCGCCGTTCGCATACGGCGGGCCGTCGACCAGGACGAACGGCGGCCGCCCCGCGGCGGCCGCGCGAATCTTCCCATACAGGTCGATCCGCTCCCAGGCGGCGAGCATCTTCGGCTCGCGGTTCGCGAGATCCGCCTTCATCGCAAAGCCGGTATTCGGCAAATTGATCGTGTTTTTGTAGTCCGCCACGGTCCACCTTAAGCTAACAGGAGCCGCGCTTCGGCGGCGTCGCGCCGCATCTGCGCGACCATCGAATCCAGCGACTCGAACTTCACCTCGTCGCGCAGCTTGGCGACGAACTCCACTTCCAGGACGCGGCCATACAGGTCGCCGTCGAAATCGAACACATGCACTTCGAGCAACGGTTCCGCGCCCTCGACCGTCGGCCGCGTGCCGAGGCTCGCCACCGCGGCCGACGGCCGTGCGCCGATGCCGTGCACCCGCACGGCGAGCACGCCCAGGAACGGCGGTTTGCGCCTTCCTAAACGCAGATTCGCGGTCGCGAAGCCGAGCGTGCGGCCAAGCTCGTTGCCATGCACGACGCGGCCCCGCATCCGGTACGGACGGCCGAGCAGCCGCGCCGCGCCGGCGAAATCGCCGCGCTGCAGGCGCTGCCGCACGGCCGTGCTGCTGACGCGCACCGAGTCGAAGAGGAACGGCGCGATCTGCTCCACCTCGAAACCGCGGTCGCTGCCCGCCTTCTTCAGCGTCTCGATCGTACCCGAGGCCCGGCAGCCGTAGCGGAAATCGTCGCCGACGACGATGTGCCGCGTGCCGAGCGCGCCGACGATCAGGTCGCCGACGAACTCCTCCGGACTCATCGCTCGGACACGTTCATCGAAGCGCAACGTCACCAGCCGGTCGACGCCATGGGCGGCGAGCGCCAGGAACTTTTCGCGCCAGCGCGTCAGCCGCGGCGGTGCGCCCGCCGGGTCGATGAATTCCTTCGAACTCGGCTCGAACACCAGCACCGTCGCCGCGCAGCCGCGCTGCAGCGCGCGCATCTTCAACAAGCGCAGCATCTGCTGGTGGCCGAGATGCACGCCGTCGTAATTGCCTACGGTCAACACGCAGCCCCGCTGCCGTGCCGAGAGATTGTGCAGACCGCGAACGAGTTCCATGGCGAAAAAACGCGATTATACGGGAATTTGCGCCGAATCAGTGGCGCAGATCCGCGCGGCGCGCGCCGAGCGCCAACAGGCCGCAAAAATACGCCGCCGCGCCGACCACCACGCAAAGCGACATATGCACGAGCCGATCCCAGGTATGCATCGCCAGCCAGCGCGAGGTCCCTCCCGCAAGCCAGGCGAGCGCCGCCGCCATGAGCGCGCTCGCGCCGAGTACGCGCAGGATCAAGCGGCGCCAGCCCGGCGTCGGCAGCAACACGCCGCTGCTGCGCAGGCCGCGGTACAGCAGGATCGAGTTGGTGGCGGCCGCTATGCTCGTCGACAAGGCCAAAAAAGCGTGCGGCGCCGGCAGCTTCTTGAAGTACGCGAGCGGCGCGACCACCGCCAGGTTCAAGGCGACATTCACGCCGAGCGAAATCAGGCTGATGCGCACCGGCGTGCGCGTGTCCTGGCGCGAAAAATAGCCCGGCGCCAGGACCTTGACGAAACTGAAGCCGAGCAGGCCGAACGAAAATGCCATCAAGGCGTAGGAACTCATGCGCACGTCGTGGTCGTCGAAGCGGCCGTGTCCGAACAGCGTCGCGATCAAGGGTCCGGCGAGCACGAACAAGGCGACCGCCGCCGGCGTCACCACGACCGTCACGAGCTTCAAGGCCCAGTCGAGCGTCGTCGACAGCCGTTGCGGCGCCGCCGCCGCGTGGTGCATCGACAGACTCGGCAAGATCACCGTCGCCAACGCCACCGTGAACACGCCCTGCGGGAATTCCACCAAGCGGGCGGCGAAGTACATCCAGGTGACGCTGCCGGTCGCGAGAAACGAGGCGATCTGCGTATCCAGCAACAGGCTGATCTGCGCCATCGAGGAGCCGAGGATCCCCGGACCCATCAGTTTTGCGACGCGGCGCACGCCGGCGTGATCCCAGCGCCAGCGCGGCCAGCCCAACAGGCGCAGCCGCAACACGAACGGCACGAGGTATGCGACTTGCAGCGCGCCGCCGACGAACACCGCGGCGGCGAGCACCAGTCCGGGCTGGGCGAAACGCGGCGCGATCCACACCGCGGCGACGATCAGCACCAGATTGGACAGCACTTGCGTGAACGCCGGCGGCCCGAAGCGCCCGTAGCTGTTCAACACGCCGGTGCCGAGCGCCGTCAAGGATATGAAGAAGAGGTAGGGAAAAGTCAGCCGCAGCATCTGCACCGCGATGTCGTGGCGGTTGCCGTCGGCCTTGAAGCCGGGAGCGAACGCCCAAATCACCAGCGGCGCGGCGATGACGCCGATCACCGTGACGATGAACAAGGCAAGCCCGAGAGTGCCGACGGCGCCGCTGACGAGTTCCTTGACCTCGGCGTCGCCGCTGCGCTGCTTGGTTTCCGAGACGATCGGCACGAACGACTGCGAGAACGCACCCTCGGCGAACAGGCGGCGCAGGAAATTCGGAATCTTGTAGGCGACCAGAAAGGCGTCGGCGACCGGGCCGCCGCCGAACAGATGCGCCTGCGCCACATCGCGCACCAAGCCGGTGATGCGCGACAGCAGCGTCATCAGCCCGAGGGAGGTCGTCGATTTGAAGATCGCGCGGCTCATTCTTGGGCGACACTATAGCAAGCAGGCGCGCCGCGCTGCGCCGGCGGATTGACAAGGGGGCCTGCGAACAGCAAAATACGCGGCTCTTTTGCGGCGCATTTTCAGGTGCGCAGAATCACTCAAGGAGCTCGCGCTTGGCGAATACGAAATCCGCGGAAAAAGCCGCCCACCAATCGACGGTGCACCGCGCCCGCAACGATGCCCTGACCTCGAAGCTGCGCACCGCGATCCGCAAGGCGACGCTCGCCGTCAAGGCCGGCAAGCAAGCCGAAGCGATCGCCGCGCTCGCCGAAGCGACGCCGGTCATCGACGCCATGGTCAACAAGGGAATCATCCACCGCAACAAGGCCGCCCGGCACAAGAGCCGCCTGACCAAGCAGATCCGCGCGCTCGCGAAATAAAACGGCGCCTCAGCGCGCCACGTCGAGCGCGGCGCCGCGCGGCGCATGCGCCGGCCGCGGATGCTCCTCGACGTAGCGCATCACCGCTTGTGTCAGCGCCAGGGTTCCCGCGCCGGTCACCGCCGAGATCGACAAGACCTGCCCCTTCCAGCGCAGCCGCCGGACGATTTCCTTGGCGCGCTTCTTGGCCTCGGCGGGTTCCAGCAGGTCGATTTTGGTCAGAATCAGCCAGCGTTCCTTGGCGGCGAGTTCGGCCGAGAATTTCTTCAGCTCGGCGAAGATCGTGCGCGCGTCCTTGACCGCATCGGCGTGCGGATCGAGGGGCGCAATGTCGATCAGGTGCAGCAGCACGCGCGTGCGCTGCAAATGCTTCAAAAAGCGGATCCCCAGGCCGGCGCCGGCCGCCGCGCCCTCGATCAGGCCGGGAATGTCCGCCATCACGAAGCTGCGGCCGGCGCCGGCGCTGACGACGCCGAGATTCGGAATCAGCGTCGTGAACGGATAATCGGCGACTTTCGGGCGCGCCGCCGAGACCGCGCGGATCAAGGTCGATTTGCCGGCGTTCGGCAAACCGAGCAGGCCGACGTCCGCGATCAGCTTCAACTCCAGTTGCAGCTCGCGTTTCTCCCCCGGCAGGCCGAGTCCCGCCTTGCGCGGCGTGCGATTCGTGCTCGACTTGAAGCGCGTGTTGCCCCAGCCTCCCTTGCCGCCCCTGGCTACGAGCAGCGTCTCGCCCTCGCCGCTGAGATCGCCCAAGATCTCGCCGGTATCGCGCTCGGTGATCACGGTGCCGACCGGCACCGGCACGTACAGATCGTCGCCGCCATGGCCGGTGCAATCGTTGCCGCCGCCGGATTCGCCGTTTTGCGCCTTATGGGTGCGCGCGATCCGAAAGTCGGCGAGAGTATTCATGCCCTCAACCGCGCGCAGATAGACGCTGCCGCCCAAACCGCCGTCGCCGCCGTCCGGGCCGCCGAAGGGCACGAATTTCTCGCGCCGGAAACTCACGCAGCCGCGCCCGCCATTGCCGGCCTGCACGTTGAGATTGGCTTCGTCGACGAATTTCATGATTCGCTGCGCGCCCGGTCGCGGGGCGCGGGGCGCGGGCGGCGCCTACTTGGCGACGACGTTGACGACGGTGCGCTGATCGGGGCCCTTGATGCGAAACTCGACGACACCGCTCGCGGTCGCGAACAAAGTGTGGTCGGTGCCGATGCCGACATTCACGCCCGGATGGTAGACGGTGCCGCGCTGGCGGATCAGGATGTTGCCCGAGAGCACGTTCTCGCCGCCGAATTTCTTCACGCCCAACCTCTTGGAGTGCGAATCGCGGCCGTTGCGCGTGCTGCCGCCCGCTTTTTTGTGTGCCATGAGCTGTAAGTCTCCTCGAAACCTTCAGGCGACGATTTGCGTGATCTTGACGTCGGTGTACGGCTGCCGATGCGTCTTCTCGCGCTTGTAGTGCTTGCGCCGGCGAAATTTCACGATCCGTACCTTATCGCCCTTGCCGTGGCCCTCGACGGTTGCAACGACCTTCGCGCTAGCCACGTAGGGCGCGCCGATCTTGACGTCGGCGCCGGCGCCGACGAGCAGCACCTGGCCGAATTCGATGCTCGCGCCCTGGATGGCGTCGAGCTTCTCGATGCGCACCACCGCGCCTTCCTGAACGCGGTACTGTTTACCGCCCGTGGCAATCACGGCATACATCGTGGCAACTCCAAATGGGCGGCCCGCCAGGGCCAGCAAAAGAGCCGGAGAGTATACGTTTAGGGCGTCTACAGGTCAATTTCTCGGCACATCGCGCGGCCGGCGCGACACCAGCCCGGCGGGCAGCCTGGCGCATTCTTAGGTACCATACGGCCGAGCGCTTCATGACAATAGAAAAGATTCGTGGCTTAATCTCCGGCGATTTCGAGGCGGTCGATGACGTCATCAGAGCCCGACTACACAGCCAGATCGCCCTCGTCGACCAGGTCGCCAACTACATCGTGCATTCCGGCGGCAAACGCCTGCGGCCATTGCTCGTCCTGCTCGCCGCGCGTGCCTGCGGGCACGCCGGCGCACGCCACATCGAGGCCGCCGCGATCATCGAATTTATCCATACCGCGACGCTGCTGCACGACGATGTCGTCGACGGCTCTTCGCTGCGCCGCGGCCGGCAGACGGCGAACGAAGTGTTCGGCAATGCGACCAGCGTGCTGGTAGGGGATTTTCTCTACTCGCGGGCGTTTCAAATGATGGTGACCCTCGACCGCATGCCGATCATGAAAATCCTCGCGGACGCGACCAACGCGATCGCCGAGGGCGAGGTTTTGCAGTTGATGACCGCGCACGACCCATCGACGACCGAAGAGCGCTATTTCGACGTCATACACCGAAAAACCGCCCGGCTCTTCGAGGCCGGCGCGCAGATCGGCGCCGTCCTGAGCGATGCCCCGCAGGAAATCGAGTGCGCCCTCGCCCGCTACGGCAAGCACATCGGCACCGCCTTTCAGCTGGTCGACGACACGCTCGACTACCAGGGCGACGAGACCCAGTGGGGCAAGCACCTCGGCGACGACCTCGCCGAGGGAAAGCCGACGCTGCCGTTGATCCATGCGTTGCAGCATGGCAGCGGCGAACAGCGCACGATGATCGAGCAGGCGATCGAACAGGGCGGGATCGGGCGCCTCGACGAAATCACCCGCGCCGTTGCAAGCCTCGGGGGCCTTGCGTACACTGCGCGCCTCGCCCAAAACGAGGCCGATCAGGCGCTGGCCGCGTTGTCACCGCTTGCCGAGAGCGCTTTCAAGGACGGCTTGAGCGAACTCGCGAGGTTCGCGGTGGCGCGCAAGAACTGACGGTTTGTGCCGATTTCGGGGTGTAGCTCAGCCTGGTAGAGCACTACGTTCGGGACGTAGGAGTCGCAGGTTCAAATCCTGTCACCCCGACCACTAATTACAAGCATTTAGAGTGAATTGAGCGCACCCACGCAGTTCCCTATAAATTGCTGGGGACACGCTGGGGACACGAAATATTTCTTGCTCGGGAGTGCGGCAGGTGGTTGGAGAGTATTTGGCCGAAGGATCGGTTTGCGTTGCTCCAGGCACGTCATAGGCAAAACGCCGGCGGCTTCCACCCCTGCTCCACTACGCTGCGCGAAGCCGCTGGCTTGTCACGCGGCAATAATCTCCCGCAGCACTTCAGGACGACGTGCCGCAATCGCGAGTAGCGAACGTGCAGCGCCCGAAGGTTGGCGTCTGCCTTGCTCCCACTCTTGCAGCGTTCGCGTTGAAACGCCGAGCACTTCGGCAAATTGTTGCTGCGAGAGGCCAGTGCGTGTGCGCGCTTCGGTAATCGCAGAGACTGGAACGCGGTGTACGTGCCCCGCCTGCCCTACTTTCATTTCTCGCACCGACGCCAGTAGTTCCGCGCCGATGTCACGGGCTGCATCGCGTTTGCGCAGCGCCTTTTCACTCAACTTAGCCATTGATCGTCTCCCGAATCGTGTTAAGCGTCTTCGCTGGTATCGAATCCTTCACGCCCTTGGCGTACATCACGAGCAGATAAATCACACCATCCGTCAAGCGGTTGTAGTGAACTACCCGTACGCCGCCGCGCTTACCGGTGCCGGGGCGCGACCAGCGAACCTTTCGGCAACCACCCGAACTCTTGATGACATCACCGACCTCGGGGTGCAGCGCTAGCCACGCCACAAACTCACCGCGTTCGTCCTCGGTCCAATAATCCGGCCACAGGCGAGTGAAGGTCGGGGTTTCAATGACCGTGTACACGACCGGATTATACGTCTAAGACGTATCTACGTCAAAGACGTAGTCGGGGTACGATCTCGCACGGCCAATGCACTCGAGCCAATTGCGCGATGTGCGGTTTCTGTGCGACGGATGGATACGATGACATTCGCGCCCCGGCGATGGGTTCCGGGTTCGGCGGCACGCCGGCCTCTTGAATCAACTTTCCGACACGGATCAACTCCCCGCCGGCGTTATAGGCCTGCACCGCGCCGCATGTCGGTCGTGTCCGATGTACGCGGGAAGACGACATTCCGGGCGCCGACCTCGGACTCCCGTGTGTCTTCGATCCCCACGATACGATGATCGGCATCGAGTCGTGCGACGCAATCGAGGATCGCATTCGCGAGCGTCGTCTTGCCTGTCCCGGTACCGCCGTAGACCAGGATATTACGGCGCTGCGCGACAGCGTCCTCAATGGTATGCCTTTGGTCAGCACTCATCACACCGTGCCCAGCGTAATAATCGAGCATGAAGATGAGCAATACCCTCGTGCGTAGTGCGAAGATCGTCCGCTCGACCAGCCGCGGGATGAGGGTCTCGAAGCGGTTCCATTGAGCGGTAATTCGCATTCGAGATTCGGTCGATGCTGCGCCCAGCACACCACCATCTTCCGGGCTCGCCCAACCTTTGTCCGTGACGTAAAGGTATTTCAGCATGCGCCCAGCCGATTGATGCGGCTGGTGACGAGTTGTTCTGTGATCCGGCGGCGGATGAGTTCCGACATCGGCCCGAAGCGCCTGCGCATCGACCAGCGACATCCGGATACCGACGAACTGAGTCTTGGGTTGCTTCCGGGTCATATCCTCAATCCCCCGGCCAGCAACAGCGATGCGTCCGAGAGGACTCCGACGCGAAGCCTGGCAGGGAGTCTGTACAAGGTAGGGGTTCGTTAAACAATTCCGGACCAAGTCCGGAATTGTCGCGAACCCACCTTGATCAGGGCTGCGCCCCGACACCCCCTGAAGGCACGCGGCTCCCGCGGGGTCGTCACTGGCTCCGCGCTGTGCTTGTCGCTCGTTTCCCGGATGAGAATTGGACGACAGGCGTGAATCCAGGAGGCAACGTGGCCGAGGAAAATACTCGCGATGAGACGAGCAGCCGCGATCCTGCTAAGGCGCCCACGCTGCCACTCGATCATTCGAAATTACAAGGCGAACGCCGCGTAGCGACGGAGCGGCTGTTGGCGCGCCTCAAAGCCATCGATGCGACGCAGGACGCGCAGACGCCGCGCGCCTATGCGAGTCGGTACATCCGGGAACAAGAACCGGTGATCCTCCGATTGCTCGGAGCCGGCGTCGGAACTTACGAGATACTCAGCGATCTCGCGACGAGTTTTCCGTCGATTCCGAAAACCGATCTGCGCCATGCGATCGCGCCCCAGCCAGCGAACAACGTCGGTCGATCTCAATGCCTACCCGGTACTCGGCTTCTGCTGGCCGATTCGCGGGGAATTCGATGTGCGAGACATCGCGAGGCAACATCTGGCCTCGGGCGGTCAGGTGGCGCTCCCCGTCGTAGTCCAAAAATCGGCCCCCGTAGAGTTTTGGAGGTGGAGTCCGGGCATACCCATGCAGACCGGGGTATGGAATATCCCGATTCCTAAAGAGCGCGATGTGTTGATGCCCGATGCAGTCATCGTTCCCCTCGTTGGATTCGACGAGTCCGGGTTTCGCCTAGGCTATGGCGGCGGCTACTTCGATCGTACCTTGGCCGCGGCGGTGCCACGGCCCTATTCGATCGGTTTCGGCTACGAGGATTCGGTGCTGCCGACAATTTACCCCCAGCTCCACGACATTCCGATGAACCTGATCGTGACAAACCAGTCCGTGCATCGCTTGGCATCGCCCCGCTAAATTTCTGCGATCTGACGCTCTCGTCTCATCGGTGGGAACCACCCGGCGGGATGGCGAGTGAACGCCGCGGCAAGGGTGGGCGCGCAAGTCATGCGAATATCGCCTTCGAGAGCACTCAGCCGCATCATGATCAAGCCCGATCACGTCAACGGCACAAGTTTTCCCGGAAGCAAGCGCACGATGAATGTATGCGTCCGCTAATCCGCGTATTCCCGGTTTCGGCCTGATCGACCAGAGTTCGCCGCAGGCAACGAACCTGGAGGTGACGGATGAGCGCGACACGATTGTCACCATCGCGGCGGCGGGAAGATATTCGGGCCTGGTGGGCGGCGCATATGAAGGCGCAGCAGGATTCAGGGCAAAGCCAGGTGGCTTATTGGCGTGCGCGGGGGTTGGATCCGAAGTACTTTACCCTGTGGAAGCGCAAGCTACGTGGGCCAGGGGTTGCGGCAGAGACGGTTGAGCCGGCTCGCCTGGTTCCGGTGGTGGTACGAGCCAATAGGACCGTATCCCCATCGCCGGTGACTCGGGAGAAGCGGTCGATGGGCGGCGCATTGGCTTTGCAACTCGCGATTCATGAGCCGCGGCTCGTGGCTTGTGTCGTGCATTACGGCGCGCTGCCGACGAATCCCGCGGACATCGAAAAGATCAACGCTCGCACGCTCGGACTCTTTGGTGTTCTGGATCGAGGGATTTCCCCGAACAAAGTGCGAGCCTTTGAAAAGCGTATGAACGCGTTAAAGAAACTCGTTGAGATTACAATCTATGAGGGTGCCGGTCACGCATTTGAAAACCCGACTAATATACATACGTTTCGACCGAGGGCCGCTGCCGACGCCTGGCTCCGTACCCTCACGTTCCTCAACCAGTCACTCTGACTATAGGCAGTATGGCGGAACTGAAGCCACGCAATACGTGCTCCTAAATATTCAACAGTACATAGTGGCAGATGGTTACAAAGAAGTGGCGTCATGTCGCTGACTCGACTGTTGCGCGAAGTGCGCGCGTGCCAGATTTGTTCGGCGAATCTGCCGTTAGGGGCCAGGCCCGTTCTGCAGCTAGCGAGCAGCGCTCGGGTGCTGATCATCGGTCAGGCGCCTGGGAGCAAAGTGCATCAGAGTGGGATCCCTTGGAGCGATTTGAGTGGCGATCGCCTGCGCGATTGGCTGAAGCTGGACGGCTCGGTTTTCTACGATAAAACAAGAGTTGCAATCCTCCCGATCGGTTTTTGTTATCCCGGCGCCGGAGAAAGCCAAGGCGATCTGCCGCCCCGCCCGGAGTGCGCTCCGCGTTGGCACGAACGATTGCTCAAGCACCTTCCCAATTTAGAGGTCACGCTCTTGGTCGGTCAATACGCTCAGCGGCATTACCTGGGATCGCAGCGGATGGGCTCCATGACGCACACCGTCAAATCCTTTGCCGCGTACGGCCCTCAATTCTTCCCGCTGCCGCATCCCAGTTGGAGGAGCGTCATCTGGATGCGCAAGCACGCGTGGTTCGAGCGATCCGTCATTCCTGAGCTACGGAAAGTCGTACGGAAGGCGATCCGAGAGTGACACCTTGTGATCGAGATGGGTGACTCAGTGCTATCCGCGGGCCGCTGTAGCATAGGTCAAGTCACCCCCCACGATCCGCGCGGGCGCAGTCATCGGATGCACCATGCTGTGCTTCGCATCGAGGATATGCACGACCTCGATGCCGCGCACGCACAATGCATCGGCGATCATCGAACGATGACAGCGCCACCACACGGCCTCGGCGCACATGATCGCGGTTCGCGCTTTGTTCGCCACCTTCAGCAGTTGCGTAAGCCCGCACTCGAATTCCGTGGTCGACATATAGTCAGCATATCCTCGAAACGACGCGTTGCGCCACGCCGTGTTGGGCGAATCGGGCGAAGCGCGTCGACGACCCCCCAGCGCTTGCAACCAGTGATAGCCGATCGAATGTGCCGCGAGCGTCGCTGCGAGCGCTTCTTTGCCGTACTGAGGGTATTTTCGTGATCCGGGGAAGCTGCGCACGTCGGCGATTACCTTGATTCGAGCTCCGGCAAGCAAACCCAGAAACTCCTCGATCGGGCGCGTCGAATGACCGATCGTCCGGATCGTCGCCGGCAGTTTGGAATGCCTCGGGGGTGACATCGCTCAGATCTTGTGCAGCGCCGCGCCTTTATGCATCGCGACGTGATCGGTCTTGTCGCTCTTAATCTCGTACTGCGGATCGTCGGCGGTGGCGTGATGCGTGTAACCCTTGTAGTCGCTATCTTTGTCGTGCACCTTGATGATTTTGCCGCTCACGTGGCCCGCTTCGGAATTCCAGCGCACATGATCGCCTACTTTGAATTTGGCACTCATATAAGTAACTCCTCTTGACAGTGGAATGATCAAAACAGCAACGCCTTCGCGCGCAAATAAACATTGTCGACAGTGAATCCATATTCGCGCAGCACTGTCTCGCCCGGCGTTGTAATGCATAATCCAGGATTTAAGAATTGACCGCAGATTCGATTCGGACAAAGGTATCAGCCAATCGAGACACTCGCGCCGAACGGTGCGGAGAACTCGCTCGCAGATGGAATTCGCCGTCGGACAGTGGGGCGGTGATTTCACCACGGTGATTCCGAGCCGTTTCGCCGATTCGTCGAGGTGTTTGGCAAATATGCTGTCGCGATCGTGGAGCAGATGGTGTATCTCGTTTCGAAGCCCACGGCCTCGCGCAGTTGTTGCAGCGTCCAACGGGCGGTCGGATGGGAGGTGACGTTGTAATGAACCAGGCGACGACTGCGGTGCTCGATCACCACGAGCACGCACAACAAACGGAATGTCGCGGTGACGGCGACCAGCGCAAGTCGCGTCGCGGCCGACCTAGCGGGCAACGGGGCAGATACTTTCGTACGGTTCGTGGAGACACCTGAATTCCGAGGTTCACTAGCAGCTCGTTGGCGATGCGTTCCTGACCCCACGACGGGTTCCGATGAATCGAGGAAACAAGGGCCTCAATTTGATGATGAAGTCCCAGGACATGAACAGCGCACCCAAGGCAAATACGACGTCGCCTGGAAGGCGCATCCACTGCCAGAATGTCGTCGTATCGTAGAAGGCGTGGCTGCGTGCATAAGCCAACCCGTGCTCGAATACAGCGTCCAATTGCGGCCATCCGATCGGAAAGAAATTCAATAAGATCCAAAGCAATAGACCGCCGTTGTACAACCAGAACGCCCAACGCCCCAGCTTCTCACCGAATACATAGCGATCCGCGGCAACGTAGCGCAGACAGAAATAGATTAAACCCAGACCGAGCAGGCCGAATGCGCCGAACAAAGCGGTGTGCGCGTGATTGAGCGTGAGAAAAGTACCGTGCTCATAATAATTCACCAGCGGCGCATTGAGCGTTCCGCCGCCGAACACCCCAGCCCCTACGAAATTCCAAAAAGCGGCCCCGACGACGTACAGATAGGCGAGCCCATACTTGAACGTCGGATCACTTTTGATCAAACGATGATGCTTGATCGCCTCGATGACCAGCAATACCAGGGGCAGCACTTCGATGAACGAGAACATGGAACCCAGCGGCACCCACATGCCCGGTTCTCCGGCCCAATACAAGTGATGCCCAGTGCCGAGCACTCCGCCCAGAAAGATCAGAATCAGTTCCAAATAGACCGAACGTTCGGCGAGCTTGCGCGAAACCAGCCCGACCGCCATCAGCAGATACGCCGTGATCGCCGCGGCAAAGAATTCGAACGATTGTTCGACCCAAAGGTGCACCACCCACCAGCGCCAGAAGTCCGCAATCGTGAATGACTTCTCGATCCCCGTGAGCGGAATCATGCCGAACGCATAGAGCGCGGCAATATTGATCGTCGAGGCCCACAATAGGTGCTCCAGCCGGATACGGCCCGTCCAGAATTGCCGGCTCGCCGCCCACAACGTATCGCGCGTCGGCCATAGCGCCCGAAACACTAGAACGCTCCACAGTGCCAAACCGATGAAGAAACCGATCTGCCAAAAGCGACCAAGCTGAATATATGACAGACCCTGATTGCCGAACCAGAACCACCCGCTGCGGATATAGCCCATGATGCCCAGATAGTCGCCCGCAAGTGCTCCGACCACGACGAATAACGTGACCCAAAACAAGAAATCGACCAGGAAGCTCTGGCCCGGCGCCTCACGACCGCTGATCGCCGGCGCCAGGAACAAGGCCGTGCCGATCCAGGATAGCCCGATCCAGACGATGGGGGTTTGGATGTGCACATCGCGTAAGAAATTGAACGGCAGGTATGAATCAATTTTGATGCCGTAGAAACTGGATCGGTCGGTGTAGTAGTGAGCCATGATCGATCCCACTAGGATCTGCAGCAACAGCACCGCGGCCACGACCAGGAAATATTTTCCCACCTTGCGTTGACTGGCCGTGAGAGCCTGAAATTTGGCCAGTACCGGATCCATGGGGGCATTGTCCGGATCGTTCAGATACAGCTCGTAGAGCCAAATGATGACTCCGAAGGCGAAGAACGTGAAGCAGAAGCTGATCCACGTCCAATGGAACGTGCTGGTCGTCGGGGTGTTGCCGACGGACGGCTCATAGGGCCAGTTCTGCGTCCATGACGCAGCGGTACCCGGTCGACGCGCGACCGTCGTCAGCGATGAATAAATGAGAAAATCGGCGGTCTGTCGAGCGCTCCTTGCATCGAGACTGTAGGCCTGAGTCCAGCCCTTGGAGAAGTCATCCTGCCGCAGATGCTCCGCAATCTCGCCCTGCAAGGTCGTGATGGCTCCGGCCAGCGCGTCCGGAATGACCGCCACACGCTGCGTGAGATCGACCTGTTGCAGTTGCCCCTGCATCGCCGCGCGTATTCCGGCCGCACGCTCGGCGCTCAATGCGGTGAGTGCTGTTCCGTCCGTCGATTGCGCGATGTTCCTTTCGGTTAATGCGCCGAGCCGCACGAGGTACTTCGCGGTATAGTCCGGGCCGAAATAGGATCCCATGCCGTATAGACTTCCGTAGTCCATGAGATCGGCTTTCTGAAAGCCCGCTTTGCCGGCTTGAATATCCACCGCCGACATCAGAAGCCGGCCGTCATTGGTGACGAAACGGTCCGGAAAGGGCGGCGCTTGCCGGTATGTGACGCCGGTCGTCCAGGCAAGAACCCCAAACGTTGCGACGGCGACGAAGAGCAAGATCCATTTCAGGGCATTGCTGACGGGATCGATCGAAGGATCAGCGACCGGATCTATCCCCACGGCGATCTCCTATATTGTTGAATTACCCGACTTTGCCGTCGGCGCGCGGACCCCAGAGAATGGGCGCGTATACGGCAACAAATAGTGCAAACGCGACTGTCCAAAACAAGGCGCTGCAGATGATCACGACCGGGTAATTCAGTCGAAACGCAGCCAGCCCGAATACCCGCATCAAGGCCGCGGCGGTCAGCAGCAGGTACGCGAGCGTGATCAAAGGATCCACAATCAGCGCTCGGCCGGTATGCCCGAGCGAGGCGCGGGTCATGACCGCCAGGATCATCGTCGCCAAGGCGCCGATGGTCAGTGCATGCAGCCAAAAGGCAGCAAACGCTGCGCCGGACCACAAGGCAACGGCCTTCAGCGCCAACCCGACCGGCAACCAGGCATAGCTTAAATGCAGGACCCACACGATCGGCTGACGTAGCGTCCGCCAGGGCGCCCATTGCAGCAGGCGTGCAGCCTGCACGATGGCCGTCGCGCCCGCGATCGTCCCGGCGATGCGGCTATCCGGCCAAAACACATCGCTTAGCGTCACCGCAATCATCCCCGCAATCGCAAGCCTTGTCAGAGCGGGCCTGTTGTGCACGGCATTGACCAACCCGAGCGGGCGCAAGGCCGCACTCGTGAAGGACGGGACGATACGTCCGCCGATCACCGTCACAAGCACCAGCACGATGTCGATGCCGACGTGCAGCGCATGCAGCGCGAGCGGCGGATTGTCACGAATCAGCGCGACATGAAAGATTAGATTCGTCAGCCAAAACAAGCCCAATACCGCCGCCAGCGGAGTATTGCGGCTGCGCGAGCGAAGCAGTGGCCACGCAACCAATATCCCAAGGGCGGGGAGAAACGCCAAATCCACGGCGGCGATCAACAACGCGGGCCACAGGCTCGAGCTCGCTATCAATATCCGAGCCGCGATCCAGAGGCCCGCAAGAATGACCAGCGGGCGGCCCGCGAATCCCTTCTCCCCGGTCCAGCTCGGCACGGCGGTAAGCAAGAATCCCGCCATCGCACTTGCAATGAATCCGAACAGCATTTCATGCGCGTGCCACAACGTCGGTGGCCAGGAGGAGCCAAAAGAGATTCCCGTGACATAGCTGAATGCCCACATCGGCACGAGCAACATTGCGGCGATACCGGCGAGAAGAAAACTTGATCGGAAGCCATAGGCAAATAGATTCGAGCGCATCATTGACGGCACACGGCACATCACATGCCTCCTATTTACATTTTTGGGTCTTCGTGATTTCTAATGGGTAAAAATGGGGTCATGGTAGTGCTGAAGTGCCTATTTTAGCCGCATAAGATGCACAACGCCGAGGGTTGGAATTTTGGCATGATGTGCGAATGCCCAAAACA